>Ga0224501_10000737_pt1 | contig 25283 bp, 26 predicted proteins | sample SF_Oct11_sed_USG_4_FD_169105 | JGI IMG/M metagenome (GOLD analysis project Ga0224501, IMG submission 169105) | Sediment microbial communities from San Francisco Bay, California, United States - SF_Oct11_sed_USGS_8_1 | ecosystem: Environmental > Aquatic > Marine > Sediment | place: USA... | reverse complement strand
ATCTGTGATGTGGAAGACGCTAGACTATTCCGAAAACGAAAGCAACATTATGTCCTCAGCTTTTTCCAAAACGATGTTGTTGGTGCCGAGGACCGGACTTGAACCCTGGACAAATGGAGATATCTCCCGCAAAGACCCCTCTTTTTTGCTTATACACATTCCTCGAAATCTTTCCAGATGGGACGACGTCAACCTTTGGACCTGCATGCATGCAAGCAATAATCTCATTTGTTCGGCAGTTTTCCTAAATGCATCTGTGTGCATACACATGAGAAATTAATCAATAAGGGCATTCACTCGTTGGGCATCCTCCAGAATACTCTGCACCTACGCTTACATATTTCTGGTGATTCTTATCAAAGACACGTTTGGGACCAAATTCAAGCGCTTGCTTGGCTTTGCTTCCATATCTATACACAGTCACTCCCTTGCATTTGAGTTTGTGGGCGAGATTGAAAACTTCTTCAACATCTTTCAGGGTAGCGCTGTGTGGGAGATTGACAGTTTTGGACACGGCATTATCACAGTGTCTCTGGAATGCAGCCTGCATTCTCACATGCCACTTCGGGGCTATATCATGAGCTGTCACGAAAATCCTTCTAATATCTTCAGGTATGTCTTCGAAATCCTGTATAGATCCAACTTGAGCAATCCTTTTGACCAAATCTTTACTATAAAATCCTTGTTCTTCAGCAATCTTTTCGAATTGGGGATGCACTTCCAGCATTTTCGAGCCATCCAGAATGTTACGGACAAAAACCACGGCAAACAATGGCTCAATACCGCTTGAACATCCCGCTATAATGCTCAAACTACCCGTGGGAGCTATGGTAGTGATTGTTGCATTGCGAAGACACTTCAATCCCTTCTTTTCCCAAGTGCTTCCATTGAAGTTTGGGAAGGATCCCCTTGAGTGAGCAAGATCTTTTGACATGTTTCTAGCTCGATCTGATATAAATCGCATGAGTTTTTCCGCGAGATCAATAGCTTCATTTGAGTCATAGGGAATCCCTAGCTTGATCAGAAGATCTGCAAATCCCATGATGCCTAATCCGATTTTTCGATTTCCTTCAGTCATCTTCTGGATTTCGTGTAGAGGATATTTGTTGACATCAATTACATCATCAAGAAACCTAACAGCAAATCGCGTGACCCTGCTTAATTTGTTCCACTGAATAGTCCCATTTTTAACGAATCTTGATAGATTGATTGAACCAAGATTACATGATTCATTGGGCAGAAGTGGTTGCTCCCCACAAGGGTTGGTGCTTTCGATCTGACCAATGTGAGGAGTTGGATTATACCGATTTATCTCATCAATAAAAACGATTCCAGGATCCCCTGTCATCCAGGCCGAAGATACAATTAGGTCAAAGATTTCTTTTGCAGGCAACTGTTCGACAGTTTTTCCTGTCCTGGGATTTATCAAATCATATTGCTGATTCTCTTTCACTTTTTCCATGAAATCATCGGTGATAGCGACAGACAAATTGAAATTAGTGAACGAAGCGACGTCTAGCTTTGCCTCTATGAACTCCTTTATATCTGGATGGTCTACTCTTAGAATGCCCATATTTGCTCCGCGTCTCTTCCCTCCTTGCTTGATAACATCAGTGATTGTGTTGAATACTTGCATGAATGAAACTGAGCCAGAAGCTTTTCCCATAGTGGTCTTCACGATGTCACCCTTTGGTCTCAATTCCGAGAATGAAAAGCCAGTTCCGCCACCCGATTGTTGAATCAACCCCATATAGAGAGCAGGACGAAGAATGCCCTCCATGGAATCTTTGATTGGTATCACAAAGCAAGCAGATAACTGTCCCAATTTAGTACCAGCATTCATAAGGGTTGGCGAGTTAGGCAGAAACTGTAGGCTTGACATCATTACATAGAACTCATTTGCCAAAGTAGCTACATCGGCTTTTTCGTTATACAAGAGTTCAGCTTGGGCTACGTTGTCGGCGACCCTTTGAAAGAGTTCACTGGGGGTCTCATTTACGTTACCTCCTTCATCTTTCAGAAGATATCTTGCACGCAGTACTTCAAGTGCGTTCTTGCTAAGCGTTATTCTCCCTTTTGATCTGAGCTCAGTTCTTCGATTTGCTTGGATCAAATGACATTCCTCTTGCCTAGACTCCCCGACAGCTATATGAGATGAATTTGTGCATGTATTGCTCACCTGAGACGTTGCTGAAGTGACGCAGGACCGATTTCCCTATCGGTGAGTTTCAACTCAGAGATTGGCATGTTCTTCAGATCTCCGGGTTCGAACTTGACCAGACCGCCTCGATATTTGCGGCCAACCGCTTCTTGATCAATCCATTTCTTGAGTGCAGTGTTGAGTTGCTCCACGATGTTCAAAACCTCTTCATCTGAAAACCTGGCTGATTCTCTGAGCCAAATCCCCAGAAGATTTGTGAGATTATATACGCGAGCTTTGTTGTACATGAATCTGGGATATCCTCGAGACATGTACGTAAAAAGCAGATCAGGAGCAGTCTGCCAATGTATCTTGATGTGATACCACCACGGCTTGCGGGCTGCACAGGTTGGAATGAGGTTGATTCCGTTTCTTTCTCCTTTTCGGATGTATTCTCTGATATTAGAGGGCAGTTTGTCCGGGCGTTTACGCGGCAGACATAGAAGCCAACAAGGTTTGCCACTTGCTTTCAGACTATTCCAATGATCTTTTCCCAAGACTGCAGGAAGCTCATTCTTTCGAATTCTAGTCGGCATAACCCTCTTTATGTACTCCGTGCCATGTAATTCCATGGTCCTCGCTTCCATGTCGGTCAGGACAAAGAATTCATTTGCGCCTGTAGATATGCCGCGATGCACGAAAGCAATGTCGTCTAGAAATACTTCCGCTTTTCGTTTCCTCTTTTGTGTTCCGTGTAGTTGTCTTTCTCTATCTGCACTAAGAATTTGCTCGAATAATGCGAGAGTCCATGCTCGTCGAACCTCAGAATGCTTCTCTAACCTGAAGTGCCCCAGTTCTTCGGTGTTCCAGATATTTCGTTCATGGTTTTGATAGACAACAATGCTTCTGAACAAAAATTCTCGCTGCAATCGTTCCAGCAGTGTTGATCCATATCGGGATTCAACCATTTCCATTGGAATGATGAAGACCATTCTTCCTTTTCTAAGCAGTTCTTTAGAGTGAGCAAGAAAGAAGGAATGAAGGCCTGATTGCTTTGACAGATTGAGTCTTTTTGCTAGGTCCTTCCTCCTGCCAAGCCTGTTATGGCGAATATAGGGAGGATTTGCTATGATGGCGTCTATTGAAAAGCGGGCCCCAAACGCTTTCTTCAAATCAACAGGGTCAACTTTCAGAAAATTAGCGTAGAGAACTCTCCAATTCATTGGGGCCTCTACCCAATCCAGAGAAATCGCCGCCGAAAGAGCTAGACTGGGATCATTTTCTATGCCTAAGTATGTCAGAGAGTCACGACTAGCCACACCATTAGAACGAAAAGATTCACTTAGTATTGCGAGCGGAAAAATGCCCGTTCCACAGCCAGGATCCAGGATCGTATCCCCGTTTTTCAGCTTGAGAAGGCCCACTGCATGCTTGGCTACAGTCCATGGTGTGAAATACTGGCCTGTGAACTTTCTACGATGTTTTTCGACTGCAGATTCAAATAGCAATGCAAGGACATTCGATATTGCATAGGGATCGTGTGCTATACAGTTGTGAAAAAGGCGCAATCTTCCGTCAAGATCTGAGGTTATGGTTCTAACAGGGTATGTTGGGCATCGCACAATTCGTCGTAACGTGTTCTTTCTGCAAAGTGACAAGAGGAGCTGCAATAGTGCTTTGCGATCATGTCTTAGTGTTTTGGACAGGGAGGCTGCCATCTTTCGATTTACTCTCAAGTCTTCAAGAAGCAGCGTCATTTGGGCATCTCTCTAAGAGAGTCATCTAAGATCATCCTCATTTCTTTCGGTTCTATGGAGGCTCTTATCCATTGGAGGGTGGCAGGGTGACACAGAATCCTCACCGGCGAAATTGACTCCATTAGGCTTTCGAGAGCAGCCGACAAATTCTCCTCTTTGATAGACAAAACCTCATCGTGATAGTAGGTTTTTTTCTCAAGTTCCGGGTGATATATAAGTGGTCGACCAGATTCCGCATACTTCCTGGGGTTTGGGATATCCACAAGAATCACTAAGTCGTTTGCGAAGAGTCTGTCGACCTCATCTATGCTTGTAAGGGGGCGCGTTTCTAGGTCTCGTTCTCTGTACTTTATCGTCTGATGGACACGCTTCTGCACCAGTTCGCTTAGCTTGATCCTTTGGGGCCATTTCAAACCGTCAAGTATGTTCAGCATTTCATTGTTGTAATCAAGACGTTCGATTGTGTAAGCGCGCTTGTATAGTTGTCTCTCAAGGATTGTATTGATTAGTGTGATACCGCGGTCTCCTTTTGCTGATGTGGCCAATGACTTGAGCCACTTCAACATCAAACGATCTGTCACTGATATTCCAGGATACCAGACAGGTTCCTCGTGGCTGCGGCCATTGCGTTCGTCTTCCATTAACTCTTTGAGCACGTCAGAAGGGGGCTCTGCCTCCAAGGCAATCTTCTTAGGCTCCAGTGCTTGACCACGAGGTCTTGCGCTCCATCTTTCTTCAAAAGGGGGGATTAATTGCTTCACGAAGTGCAACAGTTTCTCGCGGATTTCTCTGATTTTGTCTTCCGAATCATAGAATACTTCATCCGGCAAGATGAGTACAGTAGAATATTGGAGCATTGCTTTTATTATTCGCGATGTGTGATGCCAGTATACAGAAGCGTAGAGAAGATAGCGAGCTAGACTGAAAGCTGAGGCACTAGCTCGTCCTTTCTGATATACACCGATTGTTACCTTATGCTGTGCCCGAAGAGATTTAGGTATTCGAACCGTGGTCAAAACCATCAGTAACCTTTCAATGTCTAACTGGTTCCCATACGGTATCCTGCAGTTGGTCGAGTCTCTCGTAATGTAATCTGCCTTGTCTGCGTCGATAGGCCCATCAATCAGTGCCGAAAGCATGTCGGCTTTGAAATCGCTCACATCTGTGGTCCAAGAAACTAGCTGACTAGTACGTGAACCCAGAATCTTTTTCACTTTTTCCAGCTTTACGCCCCAACCGTTTTTGTGGTTTTCGATTATATCCTTGAGTGTTCTATTCTTCTCGTCTTTCGTTGGGTCTGATAAGAGATCAATCGAAAGGCGGGTGTGATCGAAGATCTCGCGAGAAACATCCTGCAAGTCGTGAGCCAAGGGATATTGTCCCAAGTCATGGATCATCGATGCAATTAAAGCTGCTTTGATGTCACCTTCATCGACGAGATTGCGAAACAAACAGTTGTACGAATCATAAAACAGCGACTTGATATAGCTTGCGGCGTAAGTGTATGATCCCATAACGTGGTCATATCTTGAATGATCTGCTGTCGGATAGACAAGTGAAATAAGCCCAAGTTGAGAAACTAGCTTGAGACGCGCTACTAATGGATGCTGCAACAGGGTCTTAAGTCGATCAGTCAAAGCAGTGTTTAAGTTTAGAACGAATCTTATTGACTCTTTAGGATGTGTTTCCAATTCCGGAATCTTCCTTTCAAGACCCCATGATCCATCTTCCTTTTGCAGATCTCTCAGAACGTCATCAAGCTTAGTATAATGGATTGTTTCATAATCGGTTCTAAGCAGCCCCCGATATACCTCTCTTAGACGATGTCTGCTATTCAAACGCGGCTTGTCTTCATTCTTTCCGTTCAAGAGTCGCGTTGCCAAGAAGTGTATCGACTGAAATAGCGGTCTTTGCGGGAAGTCGTGTGGCCGCTTTTTTGAGATAATTTCGAGCAGTTCCATCGCTGACTGGCCCAATGCAAAGTGATCTTTGACAGGAGTCAGAATCTTCCGTTTCACAGACGATCTCAATCTCTCTGGAGTTGTTGAGCGTATTATATGCGTCGTAATTTCCGGATCAGGATAACCATCTGTTACAACAATGTCCACAGGGTTTTCATCAGTTTCGTCTACCTCAACAACAGAACCAAAATCAACCACAAGGACATGGCCATCTCTGTCGACAACGGCATTATCCGGTTTTATGTCGACGTATACGAAGCCCTTTTCATGAATATATGCCAAAGCTTCAATCCATTGACGCAAAAGTGAAATCAGCTTGAGCAGCAATAAGTCAAGTGAATCTCCGTCAGCTTCTTGCTCACTCTCGTGTGATAGAGATTCCACGTATTCCCGAAGAGACATCACGCCGGGTATGAAAGGTTCTACAATGAAGAGAAGGGAATAGTGTTTATCATTAAAAAGTATGTCAAACTCTCCAGCGTCGACAACACGGATAACATTTGAATGATCGAGTTGTCTAAGTACTGCGATTTCATTTCTCACCCTAATGGTTGAATCTTCTCGTGGTCGGTTGAACTTCAAAGCTAACTCCTTTTCAGGAATGTGTTTATGACGAGCCTTGAAAACGATCGAAGACCCACCTCTCTTGAACGGATGCTCAAGGCTAATCGTTGATAGACGCTTCTTTTCTTGTGTCTCTTTCTTCAGTCTCGACAGGAACTCTCTCAGAATAGGTTCTTCTTGTTTGAAATCGTCGGCTCTCTCCCTTCCGTAGAGGTCCTTTATCTGAGAAAGCCACGAATCAACATCATTGGGTGACCGAGAATCTGGCTTTTCACTGGACAAGAGCGACACCCTAATTCTGTCTTTATTCACTCTGTCCCTATAATATCTTGTTATGATCGCCATTTCTGGAGCATGAAACAAGAAAGAGAACCACGAAAACTGCTATTAAAAAGTGCCGATGTATACATACACGATTTATGAGGTTCAGTAGGTGCAAAGTCTAGAGGTCTTGCCAAGGCATTTCTTCGAGAGAGACCCGGAGATCGTTGCGAAAGAGTTGCTGGGAAAGAGGTTGATTAGAAAGTCTGGAGCGCTCTCTCTTGAGGGAATAATAGTCGAGACTGAGGCGTATTATGGTTTAAGCGATCCAGCGTCCAGAGTCTTCCACGGCATTAAGGATTTCAATAGGCCTATGTGGGAGGAGCCCGGAAGAGCTTTCGTATACAATGTTCATAGGTATTGGATGTTTAACATAGTTGCGCACGAGCCAGACCGGATAGGTGCTGTATTAATCAGAGCCTTAGAGCCCACAAAGGGAATTGAGATTATGAAGAGAAACAGACCTGTCCAAAATGAGTCCAATTTGACAAATGGTCCTGGGAAACTGACAATCGCTCTAAAGATCGACAGGAGCCTAAACAGAGTGGCAGTCACTTCAAGCAAAAGCGACATCATAATTGCGAATAGAAAAACGATGATTGAAATAGGAAGCTCCAACAGAATAGGCGTGAAGAAGGATCTCAATAGAAAACTGAGATTCTATGTCAAAGGCAACAGGTTTGTATCGAGGTAGAAGTCAGTCTACTTGTCTGAGAGCTGCATATTTCTCCAAACGGCGACATTTCCACAATCAAATCGGACTTGAACCAGAGACTAATGGAGATATCACCCGACTAATCCCGCAACTCCCCTTTTTTTCTGCGCGCGCGCATCAATAGAATCTGAACATGCCCTGATTTGGAGTGACTATCTCAACGCGTTAACCATGTCAGATTTGCATGGGAGAGCTAGGCTGATTCTATATATTCTTCTGTACGTTTCGTTTCCTGCACCGAGCAAAATTGGGATATCTAGAAACGCGAATGGTTCGCCGCCATAAGTACTCTCAATTGCGTGAATTATCTTTCTCGCTGTTACAATTGGAAGGCTGAAGCTGAACCGGGCTCCACGAAATCTAAACTGAAAGCTGACCTCGCCCTCCTCTTCTACGCGTCTTTCCTTAAACGCCCGACTATCGTCAAAGGACATATCTTCTCCAATCAGAGTGTCTGGTGCCCTTGGATCGAAGTTAAACATTCCATCTGATATAATGAGGACTGGATACAGCTGATCTAGGATTCCGATGTAGCTGTAAGTCCTTCTCAGCAGATGGCGAAGTTGGGGATCGTGCTGGAGATGGGAACTGGCCAAGTTGATGACATCTGTCTTGGTTGAATGCCTACTTTGCCAAGAACTACTCTGTCTAAGCAAGTAGTTGCTTCTATCTAAGATTGGGGAGAGTAACGGGTCTTTTGAGAAGGGAATCAAGTATATTCCATGGGCCCATGCATAACTCTGAGCATCCCCAGAAAAGCTGGTTGCTGAGAAAAAGGCTCCACAATCTGTGTATCGCTCTTTGATCGAAGTCGTTGAAGGAAATCGTCTCGAACGCACGTTTCTCGGTACAAAGTAATTCTGGGAAATATCTAGAATCACACCGACAAAACTCCTTATGTGGTTTAGTTTCACCGTGTATCGTCTGCTGAACCACTTAACTTCACTGATCAAACGGACTGGATAGACAAAAGGTATGGTGAAAAAGAAGGTACCATAAGAGTCGATCTGATGATCAGCTCCACGGCCCTCGATATTTCCAGTTTTGACATCAACAAACTTTGACTTTTTCATCAGTTCCCTGACGATTTCTTCCAGATAGTATCCTCTTGCTTGATGGAGCCGCATAGCATCCCCTTGACATTCGTCAGTGTTTGTCAGTCTCTGCTATATAAAGCTTATATGAAGCACGTATAGAGACACTCTAGAAAGCGCGCACATATGGCGGACAAGCATCAAAAAGTGATTGAAATGAGAGTTATCACTTGGAACCTTGATTTCAAGCAGCCCAGATCTCGTCGCAATGAAGCATGGGCCTATCTGAGAGATGAATTGGCGCCTGATTTGGCACTTCTTCAGGAGGTAGCCGATTGTAGACTCCTTGAAGGTGAATACATGTTGCTGAAGACAGTTCCTCAGGGCTGGGGAACCGCTATTCTTACTCGGAATATTCCAATGAAAGAGCAGGCCTTCAGCGGATATCCAGGACGAGTCGCTGTTGCAGAACTGCAGATAGCATCCACGCAAAGACTTGTTGCAGTGAGTGTGCATGCGCCAATAATGGGCAAGAATAGACGCGTATTTCCCTACCTTTCTGAGATGTTTGATCAAATCGAGGAAATCGTAAAAGGGCGAACTTTCATTGTGGGCGGAGACTTAAACACTGCAAGGCTTGCAGAAAAAGTGTGGCCAGGACATGGTCATGGCCCCTTCTTTGAGAGATTGAGCAAGAGTATATTCTTTGACTGTTTCCAGAAATTCCATGATAAGGAAAAGCAGACCATCTTTCATCCAGGTGGGAAGCATCCTTTCCAGGATGATCACATATTCACAAGCCATGATCTGGCTGATCGTGTTGAATCATGCGACGTGATTGACACCACAACTACTAGACGCCTTAGCGATCATATACCTGTAATTGCAGAGATTAGCCTTTAGCAATGCATGCATGAGTGTTGGCGGATCATCCAGTTATCTTGTCCCACCTATTCTGAAATCCTTGTAGGTTTTCATGTATCCTTTCTTCTTTAGGAATGAATTCTGTCTCGATATGCTTCTTCTTTTTCAATACCTTCCATTTGATCTCTCTGAAAGATCTGCGAGGGCCTTTGTCATAAATCTCTAAGCAGCGACCGGTGTATTTCGCGTGATCTGGCATGTTGTACCCCCAATCTACCAAGGGTATGAATTCTTCGGCTTCCTGCTTTGTAAAGATAAAGTAGTTCGATGGCTGCTTGTTGTCTTTCCCTGCTCCAATCAGTACCAAGTAATCGATTTTCTCTGGATGGATGTTGCCCCATACCCAGTGTCGTTCTTTTGGCTCGTTTCTTCTTCTAGATTGATAGCCGGACCTTTTCACCTCAACCTTCTTCCTGAGCGATGGAAGCCATATGTCTGCAATACCTCCCCCCATGAGTTTTGGGTTCAAACCCATCTTGAACAAATCAAGACATACAAGGTAAACCGCGTATTCACCGTACAGACCTCGGGGAACATGGAATTTCCCTTTGCGATCGATTCTCTGAAATGCTTCTATGAATCCGTCCATCAGTTCGACAAGCTTTTCACATTCTTCGTTAGTGATGTCTACTGTCTTGAATTCAGCTTTTCCTTTTCCACTATCAGACGACATTCTTGTCAACCTTATCACTATTCTATTCAAGTACTATCTTGTGCAAACCTCAAATCAGTTATTGGACATTTTCGACAGATACCGCAAGAGATCAGCTCACAAGCTTGGGAACCCCCGAATATTGAAGATAACCTTTCACACGTTAAGGCATTGGAAAGCCACAAGGGAATACCACAAGACAAAGGACATTCTATATGTAATGAGGCTTCTAGGCCACAGAAACATAAAGAACACGTTGCTCTATACACAACTGGTGAAATTCAAAGAAAAAGACGACTTCATATGCAAGGTAGCGAAAGCGCCCAAAGAAGTCAAGAAACTAATAGAGAACGGCTTTCAATACGTCTGTGGGCAAAAGAACCTCAAATTCTTCCGGAAGATAAAGTGAACTGTCTAGGGCCTATCTGTGGTGCCGAGGGCCGGACTTGAACCAGCGACAAATGGAGATATCTCCCGCAAACCCCCTCTTTTTTCTATAGAGCGCCTTCAAGTGACTCAAGAGAATCTATGACAAAGCTGGGCTACGAGTGCTCAGCTAATTCTCGGAGCAACATTGCAAATGTTTTTATGCAGATTTACTTTAGCCCTGAGTTAATCGGTGATCTCAAAAGAAGAGTGTTCAGATCCATCGAAGAAATCACAGAAAAGATATCTTAGCTTTCCTTTGGAAAATCTTGAGAGGGCTTTACACCTTTTCTATGCGTCAAGTGGGCTTAGAAAGTCTGAGGCTCTGAATCTGAACATGAATCAAGACGTGGATTCTGAGATGAGATGTGCTTTGTTAAGTTTCGCTTATGAACATACAAATATTTTCATCATCTCTCTCGGATGTCTTAGCATTTTTAGAGGATTCTGAAGGGCCCCTGCCAGACACCCGCAATTGGAACAGTCCGCGTTGTTTGCAAAACACCTTCTTCTGTTCCATGAAACATCAAAATGTAATACTTCATCGCCCCAGTAGCATGACCCCCTATGATCTGGGTATTCATACCATTTTATCATCGCTTTGCTCAAAAGAAAATCTTCTGGGTATAATGTCTTCACTCGTTTCAGTTCTTTTATTATAGTTTTTCTCTCTTCTTTTCTTACAACCAGGGGAATACTAATATCGGTTCCACCTGCGCATATATTACACACAACACCCTTGAACCCGTTCTTTTTTGCAGTTTTTATTACATCCTCAAGCTCTCTGTGATTGTCTCTTGTGATTGTCATGTTGATGATAACACGTTTGTCTCCTGAATAGTTTTTCATTACTCTTGAAAAAACGCCGCCCCCTCTGAGTGAATCGTTTGTTTTTCGAGATCCATCTATTGAGACATATAATCTATGATTGAATTCTTCTGGTATCTTTATTGTTCCGTTTGTAATAACGTAGATAAAAGGAAATATCTTGTGAGCGAGCATAAGAACATCGATCCTGAGCGCAGGCTCACCACCAACCAAGAGAATGTTCCTTATTCCTGACTTGTAGAGTTCATTGAACCTCTTTTCCCAAGCATGTATGGATAGCTCTTCTGTTTTAAAATCATCTTTACCATGAAAATGATAACAATGTTTGCATCTGAGATTGCAGTTGTCCGTCACATCAACTTCTGCAAAAGACTTCACTCTAAATATAATTCTTATTAGTTCAAGCCAGAAAACATACAATAATACGTGCATATATTTTTTCAAGATGGGATATTATTACAAAGAAAGCATTAATTAAATGCTTCATAGACTCTGGTGCGCGCTCTGCTTCAAAGACCTTTAAAAAGGCGTCTCACAGCTTCCAGCATGAAATCTTTGGCAACACATAAGAGACCACAAATTGCTGTCACTCCAGAACCCAACACAAAGAAGGAGTAAATGAGAAAATGAGTGCGATAAGGCTTCTGAGCTTCTAAAATTGTAGAGCCCCAACACATGTCATCTTCTTTATTTGCGATTGAAATCCTTGACACATCGGAAACCCACGTTGAAATCCACCCAGTTGGGCGGCAGCGCGTTCCTGTAATATACCCTGTTGCAGTACGGACCCGAGTGCCAGCCACCGCCACGGATCACCCGGAATTTTCCAGAACTGGGCCCTTGCGGATTCGCTGACGGACTTGAGGCGTAGTAGTTCGGATCGTAAAAGTCTAAGATCCACTCGACAACGTTTCCTTGCATATCGTAAAGACCAAAACCATTCGGCGGATAGCTGCCAACCGCGACTGGACCCCCCTTGCCAGACTTTGTGTAGTTCCCATCAGACGGATGAAGCGTCTCACCGGTAGGATAGTTCATTCCCGCTAGGCCTCCCCGGGCGGCATATTCCCACTCAGCTTCTGTCGGCAGTCGCTTGCCACACCATACAGCATACTCAACAGCGTCACGCCAACTTACCCCAACCACCGGATGGCTCGGATAGTCCGGGTCACACCGGAAACCTTCCCTATTCCAGAACTCGGGTAGCTGATGGCCCGTTCCTTCGCAGAACCTCAGATATTCTGCGTTGGTCACTTCGCACTTATCCATATAAACGGCGTTAATGTAGACTTTATGAACGGGACTATGATCGCCCTCTAAATCCGAGCCCATAAGAAACGCCCCGCCCGGAATTAATACAAGTTCCTCCGCAATATCCGTCATTTCCAGTTTCTCCTTTCAATCACCCACAAAATCGACCTTAGCAAAGCTCTCTTTCTTTTACAATCTTTAAATAACTAACGCCGACAATTCAGTATTTGAAATAAAAATAACTGTGATAGGCACACGTTTGGCGCAAACCAAGAAGACCTGAAGGAAGACCCCCTATTTTTCGAAGACGCCAAGCACCAGGGGCCCCCAAGGCATTAGCGCCCTTCACACTGCTGTGGTGACGTGTCGTCGTCTGGTGATGCGGGGACAACAACTACCCACTCTCGGAAAAACCGGCCCACGCCGCGCATCTGCGTAGCAGGAGTTGTGGTGGTGCACCAAATTTCGGAAAAGTCACCACAACTGCAGCCGCCCGATCGGCTGCTCAGCCCGAAAGCTCGCGCACGCACATGTGTTTATTGCTTTTGCTTCAGTCTTTTCTCTGCCTCTTGGAGCATGTGCATTACTGGAAGATTGTAAGGACACTTCTCCTCGCACTGGCCACATTCTGTGCAGCTGTTCACTCGTGTCCGTAGCTTCGGATATTGCTCTCCAGTCCATCTTCGAATATTATAGAAAGTATAGTAAGTGTCCCACCTCAGAATCGTTGGAATCTCTACGCCGTCGGGACATGGCATGCACAATCGGCATTCTCGGCAGAACGGCTCAGGCGGGAGTTCCCCGAATCTATAGACTTTCTTCTCATCAGCCGTAAGGCTCTCGAAATCTTCACCAACCTCAACAGCATAGTCCACTTGTTCTGTAGAGCGCAACCCAGGTATGATGGTGGCGATGTCATGAGCCAGTACAAATCGCAACGATCTTTCAGCTCTCTCAAAACCATCTTTCCCAAAATGAGCAATGAACTCCGATGGATCAGGCCAGTCCTCCTCAGGTTTACCCAAAAAGCGAGCGCCCCACTGAGGATACTGCAACGGAGCGCCACACCCCCCTAACGGCTTCATAATAACAACTCCGACATCCAATTCTTCGGCGAGCGGAAGCAATTCCTCAGTGGCCTTTCTATCGAGGACGTTCAGGGGAACGAGAACCGTGTCGAACTTGCCCGTCTTTATCGCCTTGCACAAAACACGGGAGTTGTGGCCGCTGAGTCCAATATAGTCAATCTTTCCGTCTTTCTTAGCCTCTTCAAGAGCAGCTAAAGACCCCTCGGCGCCCATCGCTTTCTCTAACATTTCCTCGCTGTCGATGCCATGCAGCTGAACAATGTCGATTCGATCCGTCTGGAGATTCCTAAGACTCTGCTTCAGCCCTGCCCGAGCAGCCTCCTCCTTAGTTCTCTGATGAGTCTTTGTTGCGATTACTACGTCATCTCTGACATCCTTCAATGCGGCTCCAATTTTGTCCTCACTGTCTCCGTAGGCTCTGGCCGTGTCAAAATAATTAATCCCTTTCTCAAAGGCATGCCTCACCACCTTCTCCGCCTCTTTCCGCGAGAGCGCTATGATGGGAATGCCCCCAAAACCAATAGCTGAAACCTGTAAGCCTGTTCGTCCAAGCCTTCTCTTCTGCACGATTATCACCACTGCCTAGCAAATCGGATTATCCCACAAACGTATGAGACCATTTAATCTTTTGCCTCTGACAATGGCAAAATGTGGATTCGCAATGCAAAACAAAGCTGGTAACTAATTCAGACGCGACAAATAGCGTATGATACGGCTTGGGGTCTGTTCGTCATGAGATCCTCATCCAGTTCACTGTCGGTCTGGGACGGCGACATCATCCCCCAACGTTACAACAGCATCCCCCCACAAAATAAACCTTGCGACCCCAATGTCCCAAACGCCCTTCTCTACATGAAACGAGAAGCATACGCCGACTCCACTATAAAGGAAGTCGCAAGACGACTCAGACACCTAGAGAAGCATTGCGACCTATCCAACCCTGAAGCCGTTAAGACCTTCATTGCCAACAAACAATGCACCAACGGCTACAAAGAATGCCTTATCGAAGCCTACGCTCACCTAATGAAATCCGCAAACATCGAATGGAAACAACCCTTCTATAAACGGTACGACAAACTCCCCAAGATTCCACAGACCGAGAAACTAAACCTCATTATAGCCAACTCACGCAGACGAATGGCCCTGTTCTTGTCCATGATGAGAGACTTAGGTACACGACCTGTCGAACTCGCATGGTTAAAAGCTAGGGACATTGACCTAAAAACAGGCGCAGTAAGCATTACAGGCGCTAAACACACAATCGGAAGAACCCTTAAACTCAAAGCCAAAACCCTTGCCATGGTAAAGCAATACATACAAGACAAGAATATCGGACAAAACCAACGTATTTTTCCAACGGACTCAGACAGTATAAGCGAATATTACCGCAGAGTACGAAATAGACTTGCAAAGAAACTGCAAGAACCCGAAATACGCCAAATCCGACTCTATGACTTTCGCCACCACTACGCAAGCATGCTTTACCACAAAACCAAAGACCTCTTACTTGTCAAGCAACAGCTAGGACACAAAGACCTCAGAACAACCCTGAGATACACACAGCTAATCAACCTTCAAGATGATGAATGGACTTGTCGAGCATCAAACAACGTCAAAGAATCCACAGCCCTCATAGAAGCAGGCTTCGAGTACGTCACCGACCAAGACGGATTCAAACTATTCCGCAAACGAAAGTAAAACACAAATCCCCTTCTTCTTTAAATGATTCAATGCAACAATGCATGCATAAGTTCTTCTATTGCCTGTTCTCGTGTCTTGCCCCCTTTCATCTTCTTACGTATGTGCCATTCCAGAACGCCCTCAGGATTATGTGGATACTGCTCTGCGTATCTGGCTAAGAGGTCTCTGGGATATTCTGTCTGCGTCTCCACATCAAGTCTCCGCTCAGAAGGCGGATAGAGGCCTTTGTCTTCCACCATCTTGCCCTGATCCGAAAGCAATAGCCCACCAGAGAGAAAAACAAGACCATCAAAGGCTAAGAGAAAAGCAATAATTATCCATGCTTCCCATGAATATATTCCGAACCCCATCCAACGGCCAATAAATAGGGCGTCAGCTCCACTTTCAAATATCAGAGCAAAGCCAAGGATAAACAGTAACGTTGCTTTACTTTTGTCGCCACTTCTACGAATTAAAAAGCCCTTTCTATCCGAGACATATAATACCATACCAGCAAACATACATGGAAGTGTAAATATATAGAATCCTGAAAGCACTGGCAATTGGAATGGAAGGAATATCAGCATGATAACTCCAATAGACATGGCGACTCCGATTAGTAATACAATTCCAATTTCAGCTCGCAGAGACTTCAGTTTGTTCCACTGAGATTTCAGTTCATCCCACTGAGACTTCAGCAGAATATTCACCAAGCTACTATTAAGAGACACACTCTCCTAAATAGGTTTCATACATGCATCACTGACGTAAATGGAACAAAACTGTTCAGAAAACCCAAATAACAACACTCTCTTTTTTCTGTATCAGCGAGTCATTCAAACTCAGGCTCGCGTCGCTCCGCTCCAGTCGCCTTGAAAAACCAAACATGCATGCATAGCATTAAGGATTTAAGCCTAACTGCACATACTCCGCAGTAAACTGTTGGAGCCATGAAAAAAATGGTGAAAACCTATAAGGTGATAACCGCAAAAAAGGAGAAAGAAATTGAGGACAAAATAAATGAACTCGCCGCAGACGGATGGGAAGTAGAAAAGTTCGGCTGTGCGTTTAGGTGGAAGCTTGGGGAGACTCCCATCTGGGCTTTGCTGGTCAAAGAGAGGTAAGAAAACATCTAAATTCAATCCAACGACTTCAGTTATTCTCTCTCTATCCTTCTCCCTTTTAATCATGCATGCATTACTTTTTTGATCGCAGTCGTATCAGATAGGTGAGGTTCATCACCAGAGCTAACCCAACAAGGACTCCTTCGATGAAATCTGAAACGGAGACGCCTAAATATTCAAAGTACACAAAGCGCCCAATGAGAATACCAAGAGCCATTGATATCATGCCTATCGCCAACACGGTTTCATCCTTGAGAACCATATAATTCACCTTTCACCAAGACTATAGTATTTTGTTTAACGATTGACCAAATAAAAAAGGATTTGCACGCACTTATGCATGCAAACGTTTATGATTTTAAGAAGAAATACGAGAAACAAATCCGCAAGTAGCTTCGCCTTCTCTTTCTCTCTTTTTTTTGGACCAAAAGCATATAACACACGTCACGTGACGGCATAATCCCTATGTTTCTTCTTTCATTGTCTCTCAAGAGGTGATGGCTGTGACTAAAATGTGTCCGTTTGCGTTTACCAGCGGTGTGCCGGGCAAGCTACTAGTAGGGAAAGGAGTGCCACGTGACTGCCAAAAAGAAAACTGTGCTTGGTGGACAGGCACAGAATGCGCCGTCTTAAGGATTGCTAAGCATTTGAAATGACTCTGGACTGCAAAGACAAACAGACATGGAAGCTGTCTAAATCTTCAGAAAACCCAAATAGTTTCGAGCTGGTTTACTCTGATGCAGGACAAGAGGTGAAGTTGAGTTGAAGGAATGGAAATGCGTCAAAGTTGGGCACCACAAAAACGTTGCCGAAACAATCGATGAATGGCAAAGGAACGGTTGGCGTCTCCACACATACACGTGTGCCCAGGCAGGCATGGGCGAGATAGTCAACCATTACTTGCTGTTTGAAAAAGGCGAGTAGCCTCGCAAAGCGCACCTTCAGAAAACCCGAAGAGACCTGACAATTCCCCTTCTCTTCTTTTAGGTGGCTGATGCTTGCATGTATCTCTTCCTGAGCAGCTGCAGGTAACTTTCAATTCCCAATGTTTCTATCTGATTGTTAGCCTCAATCATCTCTTTCTTCCGTTTCAAGAGCGGCTCTTCTCTTAGCTTCTTGCAGGGGAAGTCTTCGCATTGATAGCAAAAGTCTACGCCCTTTTGAACACAGCAGTCACGAACTGGGCAGTCTCCCCACCAAGACCATCCCCCTCCGAAACGACAGCCCTTACAAGGTCTCTCTTGGGAAGCAAGCCATCTTAAGCCCTTAATGAACGCATCGAAGTCGCAGGCATTGTTAGCGTTGGCTATCAGCCTCAATGAACCATACCTTTCAGCGAATGCCAAGAGGTTTCTTGCTGCTTGAACTATCGTTCCTTTGTGATAATCACAAAAAGCACAATAATACCTGCCACAACAAGAAACGTATCTGTATTTTCTCTTCAAACTCTCCCCCAACTCACTTACAATCTCAACCCTTCAACGGACTAAAGTCTGAAAAAAACTTTCCCTCACGCAGGAAAAAAGAGAGAGCGTGAAGCAATGGTTGTAGCCGAAAAAGGATTAGCTGATATTCCAGAATCCAAACTTGCGTGCGAATCGTGGTTACTTCCAGCACACCTCATACATCAATGAAGAATGGAGTGAGTACGCGGAATCTCCATTGTTAGGGACCGAGGTGTCCTATTGTTGTTTGGGCCAGTACAGTTGCCAGTCCAGCCTTTAGAAGAGAATCTCGAGCCTTTCGCATCTCAGCAGCGGTTGGTCGACTCATGTCTTTTCTACGGAAGCTTGGGAAATAGTCGAGAAGACACACCTGCACCTCAGGGTTTATGACGGCTATTTTCTCACCCATCTCTCGAATTTCATCCAGTGTGATCAAGTATTTGTTGTAAGGGATGCCTAATCCTACAAACAGCTGATCAGGATAGTGATTTTCAATAATGTACTCCGCAATTGACCAGGCATTCTTCAAATAACGATCAGCGAGACCGCCATCAGTTATTCCCGTGATTTTCATGAATGTCTCTGTTCTGAGTCCTTTTAGGTCGGGTCCGATATCTGTGACTCCAGCTTCAACAAGTCTGTCCACATACTCCGGAGTCAGTACAGTCGCATTTGTGTCCAAGTGCAGCCTTGCCTCAGAGTCAGGATTGAGTCGCTTCAGCTCTCGAAAGACCCTTATCAGCCACTCCTTGTTCAGTGTGGGCTCTCCACCAGAGATAGCCATCCGATTCACACCATACTTGTTCCTTTCAGCTGTCAAGACGGCTGCTGCTTCGAGCGGCATCAAGGGTTCAGCCACGTTATCGTAAGTCACGGTGTAGTTCTGGCATTGAGGACAACGGAGATTACAACCATGAGTGAAACAGGCAACCTCAATGAAGTGCTCGTCGCTCTTTTTCACCCACCATGGCGTGCCTACACCGCCAACAGGATGAGGCATGAAACTGGAGACCCTCCTCAGCGGGATGTAGCCTTCAGGCAGTTCAAGGCTGATACTCATGTCGTCGTTCACAGGCGTAACACAAGAGGGCGCAACTTCTCCGTCAATGATCATAGCACACGCAAAACAGCCACCGGTCTCGCACGGAGCGAAGATCGAGCCGCTTTCAGGAAATCTGCTGAATTCTAAACCAAGCAGCTGAAGCGCCCGTTTTATCGTTATCCTCTCGGGTACGGCAAAATCGGTGCCGTCTATGTTAATCTTGACTTGCTTACGAGGAACGGTGTCCCTTAGTCGCTGAACAGCTTTGTAGGGACAAGCCATGAGACATAGACCGCAGTCCACACAAGCCGTCTCAAAACGCTCTATGCTTGGCTTACCAACGCCTGGACAAATGAAATGCTCTGTGCAAAATCCACAATCCCTACATTCTTTCGAGTCTCTGCGACAAACGTAAAAGGAAGCCAATTACTCTGATGTCTCCTTGATTTCTAGAGGATTCTTCTAGAGATTCTCTCTATCTTCCTTGAAAAAATCTGCAAGCTTCTTGGTCTCAGAACGGGTCAACACCTTGGCGCATTTCTTTGGACTCAAAGATTTGTATTCCAGCTTCAAAGTTTCGAGTAACCTCTGAACCCCCTTCCCGAGACGAGGTGCCACCAGAATCCCTCGCACCTCGCGATTAACCATATCCTTTATAGAGTCAACATATCTGGCCAGCTGCAATGCGGCCTGCTGTCCAGCAGTCCTCCGTTTGATCTCAACCACCACAAACTTGCCATCTCGATCGATTCCATAAACATCGATAAATCCAGGCTCAACCTTCTTCTCGTATGTTATGGGCTCAAAATCAGGCTCCAGAAGTGCAGGCTCCGCCAATATCGCTCTCTGCATGTCTTCCTCACTTGCGTACAAAGAGAATCTTCCAGCGTCAACCAAACTCAGAGTAGAAACTAGGAATATACGGTCAAAGAACAGCCTAACAGACTCGGAAGGCTTTCTTCGGACGGCTTTAATCTGCAAAACATCGCCATCAACACTAGTCTGAAAAAGGCATCCCGGCGGCTGCCAATTCACAGGCTCATAACCAGTAGGCCTATGAACCAAGACTGAACCGTCTTCTTTGATCATTACAACCCGTTCACCAGGCTCCAACTTTGAACTGGCCCTTCCCTTGTAGCTAACCCAGCAGTTTCCCAGGATCAGCAGAACCTTTCTTCCAGAAAGCGCCCGCCTAGCAACCTCTCCAGCCTCTTCAACCTCTGGGTTCTCTAAAACCACAAAGTCCTGTTTTTTAGGCACTCTAACTCCCAACAACCTTTACAAGTAAACAGCAAGATAAAAACCCTGAAGAAAAATGGGTGAATGGAAGAAAAAACGCGAGGTCATGCTCCACTATGACCAAACCGCTGGTGGCTATGACGCTCAATATGCTGAGGAACAAAACGCAAAGATGGAAGCGACCGTAAGCAACATAGTTCTGAAAAAGAACAACATAGTGCTCGACGTGGGCTGCGGAACAGGCCTCCTCTTTCCCTATATAGCCGACAAAACTCAATTCCTCATCGCCATCGACATCTCCAGAAAACTCCTAAAACAAGCGAAAAAACGGGCCAAACAACACCCCAACATCGCTCTTATTCAGGCTGACGCTGACCACACCCCCTTCAAGAACCAAACTTTCCACACCGTATTTGCCGTAACCCTACTCCAAAACATGCCAAATCCGCCAGCCACACTGCGAGAAATAGAAAGAATAACAAGATCAGAAGCCACGATAGGTCTAACAATACTCAAGAAGAAATTCACTCAACAGGCTATAACAGAACTCCTCAAAAAAGCCAAACTGAAGATCACAATCCTAAAAACTCCGGCAAGGACAAAAGACCACATAATCACGTGCAAAAAACAAACGGTGCATAGTGATAACTGAAATAATCTCACACTGCAAAAAAGAAAAAAAAGAGAAAAGGGTTTAACGAACACCCACGACGTTTATCGTCTTCTTCTTCCACTTGACGATAGCCACGGCAGTCACAATAGCACCCGTTGCTATCAGCAGGGCTCCAAGTAGTTCGGGCGTCACTAATGTCGGAGGCAGCAGAGCCGAGGCCAAGCCAAGAGTCGGGTCGTGCTCCAAGGTATTGTTGCCGAAGTATGGGTAGCAAAGGAAGAGTCTCATGTGTCCGCCTGCGGCGATATAAGACGCCGTAACATTAACGTAGCGAACGGTGTCCCCTGTTTCATTCAGAAGCCTTGCCCATGGCACGAACTCAAGGAATCCCGCCATCGTCCCTTCTCTTCGTGCAAAACGAATCCTAGCACGTTCCCTAAGTCGTTCCAACAACGGAATCGGCTTCTCATCATCTCCCAAAGCGGTTTCGTTTTCACTAACTCCGTAGTATTGGTCACGTATCATGGCGCCCGCCATCTGAGACCGAGCTTCAACAAGGTTTTGCTCTTGGTTCTGTAGCTCATTTTCAACATAATCTAAGTCTTCGATTTCTATTGAAGCGAGGTTCATCCATAGTGCCAGACCGGTTTTATTCGGCGGTATTTCGATGGCATACTCATCTACGAGTTCTTCAAAGAAAGGCTTAATCTTATCCAGGTTCCATTCCCAATTCTTCACGATGAAGTCGAATTTCAATTGTCCCGCCGCAACCGTATAATTGTGGTCGTCGTCGATGATTTCGGTGGCCGAAGTGTTGTAGAATCTGCATCTAATCTGTATGTTATCTTCAGCGAAATCAAATGCGCCTATCCGTACGTCTTTTAATGTAAAATTGAAAGCCCAATAGGAGACCTCCTCGTTGACCACGAGCGCGGGTTCGTCAAGCTCCCAAGAACAAGCGCTGAACGGCAAATAGGGCCGATGTAGACCAAACTCAGCTGCCATCCACTGCTGCAGATACGCTAGTCTGTTTTGGATTCTTGCTCGCAGATGTTGCTGCAGTTGGTTCATCTTAGGTTCAATGAATCTTGTCCTCAATCGCTCCATGATGGTTAGGTCATCGGCATTATAGCGTCTAAGATAATGCGGTGCATCAAAAGATAGGTATTCCATCACACCCTTGAATTTCACTACATATACTTCGCTTGAGTCGTTCGTGTACCACCATATGAACACTGGTTTCTTCCCACCTGCGGGGAAAAGCAGAGTTACCAGGGGCGTTTCAAACTTGTACCATACGCCTTCTAGTTTTGGTTCCACCGGCCAGCCTTCATCGCCATTTCCGTTTCCATCATCGGCATTTACCGCAGAGCTCAATGTTGCAACCATGCCCAACGTTAAGAACGCTGCCAAAAAGAGAGCCAATGTTCGTTTTATCCTCATTTTCACGGTTTTTCACCTAAAATAACTTGGAAACGGCTTCTTTTAAGAGAATCGCTTCGAGAAAAATAGAACTCTGGTCTAGAAGGGTTCGAGAAAACTCGAACCTTGTTGCTAGATTTCCTGTTCCCGGACTTAGACTTCAATCTTTGAAGAATCTTATTTGGGAGAAAATGGCAATTTATACCTAGCTACGTAGGATGTTTTCTTCTGTAGAAAATGACGACTAGGAATGTTGGTGTTATGAACAGAGGCAGAAGAAGGAATGATGGGAACTCTGGGATTACGTGATATTGATATATGTGTTGACTAGTTTGGATGTTGCCAACTTTATCCTCAGCGACTATGGTGTAGTTTATCCAAGTACAATATTCATAAGCAAGGATAGTGCCGTTCCAAGCATTTTCTTCCACATTTGTCATGTTAACAGTTATCCACGTTCCGTTGCCACTAGTATAGTTGAGAAACACCGTTTCTACTCCGCTTTCACTATCAGAGACATTAGCATAAACCGCAACCTCATCGTCAGGATAGACACTGTCTGAATTTGGCTGTTGATACACATCTTCTATCAAGGGCGGAGTCAGATCTTCCAAAACCTGGAACACATGAAGGGTGAGAGGACCCATGTCTCCAATCGCTACTATGCGCCCGTCTCCCGACATGGAAACCAAAGGGCTGAAGCGGGGCAAGTCAATTTCAGCTATCATGCTGCCATCGCCTTTGTAGAAACAAGCCTTGTAATCAGAGGCAATTCCAATCTGAGTTGTAGCAGCCACTAAATCACCGTTATCGCTCACGGCTAAATCAAGAATGGCCTCCCCTTCACGCGCAGTCCAGTCCTCTTCTTGATCAATTCCAGAACGATTTCTTGCTCTACTCCAGAAGTGCAAACCACAAGGGAGCAAAGGAGCTGTACCGGCTACAACTTCATCGCCATCTGCGCTCATATCCACACAGTTGAAGGCTGCCTCGTCCGTCCATGTAGGATTGGGATTCTCCGTAAGTGTTGTGGCATCTGCCCAATAGTAAAGTGTATAAATAGTTGTCAAGCTTACTGCGACAACACCATAACCATCATCAGAAACTGCCAGATCTATTATCGGATCAAAGAGCCCCGAAGAAACCCAAGCGGGTTCAGTGGGGTAAGGAAAAACATTCGCATCTTCATAAAACATGACGAATCCATTCCATGTCTCGTTTCTGCCTCCCGCCGCCACATACATACCATCTGAGGACATGTGCACTGTGAGAAAGTCATTTATTCCGAAAATATTGGACCAAGTTGGCTCCTCGTCAGAGCCCCATCTTCCACGGCATCCAGCAAAATAGTACAAGCCTATCCCAGTTCCACCCACAACAACGTATTCGCCATCATCCGACATATCCAACGTCCCCCTCTCAACGGCACCCCACAAATCTCTGCTCGCCCAAGTAGGATGAAGTCTCTCACCGCCCGCCCCTCTGCAATCGTCAAAATAATATACATATCCAAGGGAAGTGCCAGCAGCTAAGTATTCGCCGTCAGCAGATATGACAACAGAATAGAAATACTCCCCTTTGCCTGATGAATACCACCAAATTGGATCTGAACTGTTGAATGAAAGGTAGTATAAGCCGGTGCTGTTCACAGCAACTATATAATTGCCGTCTTTTGACACCGCAACGTCATTTACGTTCATAGAACTATTCCACAGAATCTTCACGCCATAGACTTTCGCCACATTTAGGACGTCCGAAGCCGCCACCTCAACCGTGTTAAATCCTAAAGATAGTAAGGAAGCTAACAACAAAGACAAACTCAGGACAGACACAAACCTTCTTCTCAAATTGCATCACTTGCCAATTTCGCTTCAACAGTATCGAGGCATCAGTTTTTATGACTTGTGGAAGAAACTGCAAAATATCAGCCAAGAGTCTCTACTATAATTGGCGTAAGAGTAACCATAAGGAGAGATATGATGTCACTAATACCAGATTTGGAGTTAGGCTTGTAGAACGCCTAGATCTTTGTACTTCTTGGTCTTCAAATTGGTTTTGTATCTTGGTTTCTCATTAACAGAGAAACACTGAGGAAGTTCAAGACCGTACCTAATGTATCGAAAAATAGAGCCGAGAAGACTCAGACTTTATGGAAAGCGACCCAAAATCATTAGGGACATGATGTTGAGATAGAGAATTGTCATGCTTATCAAGACGGACTTGTCTAGTCGTATGCCCTTTCCAAAGCAGAACGCGGACGAGATGAGTAGGAGACTCCAAACTTGAAATAACAACAAGAGATATCGGGCAGATTCATTAGAGATGAACAAATGAACGTATGGAAATATAGTGAGTGGAAAGGCGGCAATTCCTAGACAGGTAAATAACTGCAACTCGTTTCCGGTTCGCTTGTATAGTAATGAAATAATAACATCGGAAAATAGGAAGAGGCCTATCCAACTGAAGAAGAACAGCGCTATTATCGTTTCGAATTCGTAGGTGGTGTAGGGAAAGTAGAAGAAGAGGGCGGGGTCGAGGTTGGCAAGGGCTGAACCAAAAGCACCGAAGACGAGGATGAGGAGCGCGACAGGCAAAAGGATTGTGGGTTGAGTTGTGCGTGTGAAAATTGGAGACAGGAAGAGGTATCGCCCGAAGCGGTGACCCAAGGCTTCACCAATGTCTAACGCAGGCGGCAGGCTCTTGTCCCTTAATGCCTTGTATAGAAGACGACCACGGTCATTCAACATATACTTCTTCTGTTTGTCTTGAGTCAAGAAGTTAGAGAGCATATCAAGATGATAGTAGACTGTACCGACACCAAGATCTAGCGTCAGTCGCAGTTCCTTGAAGCCTATTTTCTCTTGTTGCCCTAAGATTTCAATTATTTTTCTGCGGTTGGGGTCACGGAGTAACGTGTGGTAGCGGGAGATTTCTTCCTCCACAATGTCCACCTTAGGCTTTCCCGTCAATGTGAGTGTATACTGAGTAACTATCATATAATTGAAACGTATTTGAGATCCGAATCAGGAGATGCCCATACACACAACACTTAAAAAC
>Ga0224501_10000736_pt1 | contig 25313 bp, 30 predicted proteins | sample SF_Oct11_sed_USG_4_FD_169105 | JGI IMG/M metagenome (GOLD analysis project Ga0224501, IMG submission 169105) | Sediment microbial communities from San Francisco Bay, California, United States - SF_Oct11_sed_USGS_8_1 | ecosystem: Environmental > Aquatic > Marine > Sediment | place: USA... | reverse complement strand
GCCATCACATGTCGCACAGTATGTAACCCCTCTATTCTTGAACTTTGCCTCGCCCAGCACTTTGAGCTCTCTTGGCTTCCTACCCGTGGCTATAATCGCCGTTTTACCCAGATAGGTGCCAACGTCGGTTTTCACCCCGAACAAAGTGCCGTCTCTCTCCACTTTCTGCACTTCTTCCATTTTAAAATCAAATCTGTATCTTTCCAAGTGCTCCTGAAACTTTGCCGTCAGTTCCTCGCCAGTAATATACTGGAAGCCAGTATAGTTCTCTATCTCAGATGAAAGGATAACTTGACCACCAACATTGGTGGTAAGCACGACGAAATCCATTTTCTTTCGAGCAGCGTAAATAGCCGCAGTTATCCCAGCAGGACCAGCACCTACTATAATCAACTCGTATACATGAGAAGGGTCGCTCACTTGACTTCCCCACCTTAAAATGTAAAGAGATTTACGCCTTAAATATAATGATTTTCTAGATAAAAGATGTTTAGGAGGAAGGGCATTGCGGAAAGTATTGGTTATGGTTGGTGAAGGAGTTGAAGATATTGAGTTTCTGTATCCCTACTATCGTTTCCAAGAAGAAGGCTATTAGGTGGATGTTATAGGTTCAAAAGCTAAAGAAACTTACACGGGAAAACATGGTGTTCCTTTAAGGTCAATCTCTCGCCAGAAGAAGTGAACCTTGACGAGGTTAACGCCGTAATAATACCAGGTGGGGGAGCACCCGATAGGATGCGCATAAACAAAGGCTTAGTCAAAATAGTCAAGGAAGCCCACGAGAAGGGCAAAGTCATAGCAGCACATGCCACGGCACAGATTGTTACTTTAGCACCTTCTTCAGTCAAACCGTAGGCTATAGCCTTTCCAATACCTCGACTAGATCCTTTTACAATAGCAACTCGGTTTTTAACTCCTAAATCCACGTTTGAAACCTTATAAATTACATTTTGCAATAAACTAGGTCCCTATCGACACGGTGACGTTTAAAAGAATGCTTATAAGACAATGAACGGCAAAAAACTTGGCGAGAAAGTGAAATCCTTTAAAGAAGCGGTTTTGAAAGCTATTGAATCATATAATCATTTTAGGAGCCCTGAAGCCACTGCAAAGCTCGTGAAAATGGACAAAGACGAGTTAATAGTAGATTTCGAGGGATCTTTTTGCAGAACTTGTGGGACCTATGATTGGTTGGAGGATTTCATCTATGAACTTAAAAGGTTTGTAAATGTAGAACTGGAAATAGTGAGCTTTGAAAATTATAGACCTGAAAAAATCAGGGTTAAATACTCGGTGAGAGCCATCGACAGGACAAATTAAATTAAATATAGAAAAAATGGCATGCGCATTGCATTCTACACGCGCGCGATTTGCCTCTTCTTTGCTAATTAGGCTCCACTTGCCAGATTTAGGTCATAGTCCACTCGTGCCATGTCTATCTGAAGCTGTTTTGGTCCATTCTCCATATTCTTAGGGCAGTCACACTCAAAACATCCGTCGCATATGTCGCAGCAACCGGTTTCCTTCATTATCTCTTCTAAGGTCTCATGCAAGTTGCTCTCTCCAACGTATTTTCTGCGTTTATTTACATATAAACGATTTCCGTTTCATTAGGTGTTTAAACGAATTCATCCATGAGGGCTCTTATGTCTATGTCTTCAATTCTTTGTTTAACCAAGGTTTTCTCTGCTATTTGCGGCAACTCATCTTCGTATGTTGGTCTGATCTCCCTGTAGAAAAGCCCTATGGGAATGCGGTCATTCCACTGCAACGACTTTAGAAATGCTGCTTGTTTATCTGTGACGTCATGGTCTTTTTCTTCAAGTTTGTAAACTCTCTCCGAAAACCATTCGTAGGTGTTTTTGCGATTGAAAGTGACACAGGGTTGTAACACATCTATGAGCGCGAACCCTTTGTGTCTAACACCATCTACTATTAGTTTTGTGAGGTGTTTCATCTCTTTAGAGAAGCCTCTGGAAATGTAGGTTGCTCCAGAAGCGATGGCTAAGGCGATCGGATTTATCGGCATTTCGATGACCCCCGTTGGAGTTGATTTTGTGGCAAATCCTTTGTCACTGGTTGGGGATGTCTGCCCCGTTGTCAAACCGTAGACTTGGTTGTTGGTGACGATGTAGGTGATGTTTATATTTCTTCTCATGGCGTGTATGAAATGACCGATTCCTATTCCGTATCCGTCGCCGTCTCCACATACCACGATTACTGTCAAATTGTTGTTGACTAGTCTTGCTCCAGTCGCGATGGGCAAGGGTCTTCCGTGAATCCCATGAAATCCATAGGTGTTAATCCAGTGAGGCATCTTTGAAGAGCATCCGATTCCGGAAAAGATGGCAACATTGTGTGGCTCAAGATTCAATTCAACGATAGCCCTCTTCAGAGCATGCCAGATGGGAAAATTTCCGCAGCCAGGGCACCAGTTAGGTTGTCCTACGGTTTTCAAGTCGGCTAATTCAACCATTCTACAAAACCTCCATTACTCTCTGATAAATCTCAGTTGGAAAGAACTGCCTTCCATCGTACTTTAGAATCCTATGCTCAATTTCTTTTCCAGTTTTCTCTTTTATCAAACTGGCCAGTTGTGCTGTTTTGTTATTCTCCACGATCACTGTTCTCTTTGAACCTTCAATAGTTTTTGATACAGTGTTTGTTGGAAATGGGCTGATGTATAATATCTGAAGGAAATTTGCTTTCATTCCATCGCGGTCAAGGAGTTTCATAGCCTCTTTTATGGGTCCCTTTGTAGAACCCCAAGCTATTATCGTCACTTCCGCGTCCTCGGGACCAAAAAGCTTTGGCTCTGGTATCTCTCTTTCTGCGTGCTCAAATTTCCTGAACCTTTTGTCCACCATTTTGGTTCTAACGATTTTGTCCTCGCTCACATATCCTGTCTCATCATGTTCGTTTCCGGTTGCTGTAAATATGCCTCCCCTTTGAGAGGGAATGGTCCTCGGAGAGATTCCTGTTTCAGTGAATTGGTACCTTTTAAACTCTCCAATTTTTTCTAACTCTTCATCGCTTAATAGCAGTCCTCTGTCTGTCTTAACTTTGCTCATGTCGAATTCTTCGGCGGTCTTGTGGCTTTCTGAAAGGTACTTGTCCAGAATAAGGATCACTGGACATTGATACCTCTCTGCAAGATTGAATGCTTCGATAGTTTTGTAAAAGCATTCTTCAACATCTCCAGGAGCGATTACAAACCTTGGGAAATCCCCCTGTGAAGCGTGGAGCACGAACTTCAGGTCTCCCTGCTCGGTGCGGGTTGGAAGTCCAGTGCTTGGTCCAGGTCGCTGACATACTACGACAACTATGGGAGTTTCGGTCATTGCAGCAAGGCCGATGGCTTCAGACATGAGGGAGAATCCTCCTCCAGAGGTGGCTGTCATGGCTCTTGCCCCGGCAAAACCAGCTCCAATGGCCATGTTTAACGCGGCGATTTCGTCCTCGGAGTGCTTCACGACTAGACTAAAGTTTCTTTCTTGGGCTGCCATAAAATGGAGTATCGAGGATGCTGGCGTCATTGGGTAGGCGGCGTAGAATTTGCATCCAGCTTTTATTGCCCCCAGACCCACCGCCTCGTTGCCAGTGAGCAGCATCTGCTTCTTTGCACCGACCTTTGGCAATTTACGCCCGAAATCCTTCCCCATGCGTTTGCTTTTCGCGTAGTCGTAGCCTAGTCTCGCAGCTCTAATGTTGAATTCGATTGTTTCCGTCGCTTTTCCTCGGTAGACATCTCTTATGACGCCTGAAAGCATTTCAAAGTCAAAGTCAATGAGTGCAACTGAGGCGCCTAAGGCAACAGAGTTTATCATTATCCTTCTTCCGCCAGACTCTTCAGCGAGTCTAAGTAATGGAGCAGGAAAGAGTTTAACGTCCTCTCTTCCTAGGTCATCTTTACTCAAAGGAATTTTATCTCCGTCATAGATTATTCCTCCTCTAGGTGCTAACTCCTCCTTATGTTTGTCAATCGTTTTCCTGTTCAGAGCTACAAACAAATCCACATGTATCACATGAGAGAAAACCTCCTCAACCTCGGCCCTGACCTGATAGGTGTTGTGACCTCCTCTTATGAGAGATGGATATTCGGTGTGGTCGAAGACATGCAAACCTGCCCTAGAACAGACCTTCGCGAAGATGAGCCCTGTGGTCATTATCCCATAGCCTGCTTCACCACCAATCTTCCATGAAAGACTATTATTTTCCATTTTATCACTTCTTGTATAACCTCTAAAGGAGGAAACTTAAAAAATAAATGCAGTAAGTTGACAGATGAACGTCTGGGTATTAGAAAGGTCCTCAACTCAAAAAAGACTTTTTGAAAGACTTTTCGATAAGTTCATAGAATTAATGAGAAAATATAGCGCGCGATATCGGTAAAAACATAATAAGAACATATCATGTGCGCACTCTTGCGCGCGCAAAACACATCTTAAATGGCCTTCTTTTTGTATACAAATTTTTGGCTTATAAGCAAAAAGGGAATTTTTACAAGATTTTTAAATCGTTTTTTACAAATCAACGTAGTTTCTAACTTAGCTTTTTAGCGAACGCGTTCGTGGTTTAAACTTGTCACATTGAGACTGTCCAGGGTCTATAAACATTTCCTTTTCATAACACCAATACTTGCCCTCAAATAGGAAGTAGTTGCAGAATATGCAGTCTTTACACATCAAATTCAATCATACAGATAATATACTTCAAGATTACCTATATGTCTTGTGCTCAGCAGACTCTCGTGGGTGTCCTCTTCGATGCGCACGCAAAAATAAAGAAAAGGTTGTATCTTTGTGTACTTCATCTTGCTTGATATTTGTATGCGTGGACACTAAAGAGTCTAAGCTTTTCGAATCTCGATTTTTCCTAGTTTTTCGTCTAGTCCTGAGAATAGAACCGTGCCGTGAGCCTTAAGTAATTCATTGTATAGATCCATTGGATTGCTAGCTTCGATTACCATGTTGGCGTTATAGGCGCAGACGCCAATGACTGGGGTGTCTAAGACTCTGTGTAATGCTCTCTCATATTCTATCAACTCATTGATTAAGTTGTGCTTGAAGAAGCATGCCATTTCTCCAACGATTCTGCATCCTTTAAATCCTTTTCTCAAGGCTTCATTATACAGCTTGTTTATCAAGCCTAGGGTGGTTACTGGATTAAATTTTCCTTGTAGAATGTAAAAGTCGTTGTATCCGAGGATGCGTAAGGCGCCTGCTTTCTCGTTCCTCTCTACCTCAATGCCGTATCGTTTCATAGCATCTCTTACTTGGCTTGGGCTCTCCTCTGAGGCTACATACACTACAGCCTCGCCGTTCTCTAATCCGACTTTAAGGTAGTTGAAAAGAACGTTGTACCTAGCTTCTAAAGATCTGTACAAAATTATTATGTGGTTCGTGGCTCTCAAGTCCTTAAGAACGTGTATCAACTTTTCAGCAACACCTTCAGTTGCGATGGTTTTTAGTTCCACAGAAGCGTGCCATAACCCTTCGAAATTTCTTTGCCATAGCCCGATGAGGCTGCCGTCATCAGTCCATAGATAAGGATTTTTTCCTATGGTTGGTTCTATTGAAGTCGCGGCTAATGCTTCTTTGTTGTCCACGATCATGTAATGAGTTGCTTGCTGATCCGTATACCTTAGGTTAAGAGGGGCTCGAGAGGATTCGTATTCTTTTATAATCCTCAGAATCGAGTCTTCATGCTCGGTTACGTTAAAAATCATGCGAACCTTTACCCCTCTATTTGTCGCTTTCTTAAGTGCATCATCGTAATTATGAAAAAATTGGATGAACTTGTCTCTGGAGACGATGATGTTAATCGAGCTCTTAGCTTTTTTAACCATAGTCAGTTCCTTACTCATTATCCCTTCCCTCTGTGAGATTATGGCGAAATGGGCTTCTTCAGGTATTTTTTTTATTCTAAGTCGCTTGTAATGTTTCAAAAATTCGTCTTTTTTAGTCATTAGTGTAGACACTCTTTTGTTGGCGATCTCTCGTTCACATTCGATCAGAACTGAAAGCGCCTCTTCCACGGGGATAGCTCTGATTTTGGTTGGTTTTCCTAATATTTTTTCTATCAAGCCCATTTTTTCAAGCTTCGGCAACATCCTATAGACATCTTCTCGACGCACTTTTGAAACTTTTGAAGCTTGACTGACTGAAGCCATGCCCAGTTTAGCTATGGCTATGTAAACCCTTGCCTGATTATGGGTGAGCCCGAAAGCAGATAACATCTTAGCGTTTTCGTCTATAGACAGCATGATAAATTACTCCACTCGTGTATGACCTTATTGTTGCTGTTGTCTAACAGTCACACACATTTAAAAGTTTTCACATTAAGTTAGAGATGGTTGCAACGCGCATATCAAATGTAAGGGTGTTAGAAAATGAAAGAATTCATTGTTAATTCGGCAATCCTTCCTGGGGAAATTGACCCCGTAGCTTGCGCAATGGGTATTCCAAAAATGTTGAGAGACGCGGGAGTAAAGGACATACACGTAAAAACATGTTATTGTTGCGATGCAGAAGGAAAAGTCGTTTTTGAGTTCGAGGCGCCAAATAAAGAATCCTTGTCCAAAGCCCTTAGAAAAATAGATTTACCTGTCGAATCGATAATGGAAACTAAAAAAGTGATGCCTGAGACAGGGCTACTTTCTTTTAAGTGCAGGGATATAGGTATGAAATGCGATTTTGGAGCGACAGCCAAAACACAGGATGAACTTATGAAGAAAATTGCAGAACATGCTCGCAAAGCACACAACATGAAAACAATTCCGCCCGATGTCATGGAGAAAGTTAAGAAAGCAATCAAAAAGTAATACACATACACCTGCTCTGAAACACACCTCTTTTTTCCTAAAAAGGAAATGCCTCAATAATTGATGGATGGTGAAAAGGAATGGTGGTGAGAAATGTTCGTGAAGTTGATGAAGAAAAGTCACGATTTCAGCTGTTCTTCTTGAAAGACGACGAAGATCAGAGTATTGAGGCTGAAGAGGTTGAGGAGATTGATTTTAGAAAAGTCAAAAAACGTCTTGAACAGGGAGAATCGGTTTTCATCACGCGTAAACGCGAGCAAAAATTGAAAACTAGGCTAGTTACAAGGGAAGATGCAGCAGAACCCTGGTACTTTACTCACATCTAAGGAAGCAAATGTAATGGTAAGAATGATTCAGGGTTGAAAAATATGGTTCGAAGGAGTAAGATGGAGATTATTGCGGACATCCTAACAGAAGCACTGAATGGAGCAAGTAAAACAAGGATCATGTATCGAGCAAACATGAACTTTTTACGGGTTAATCGGTATTTCTCCGAATTGCTGGAAAAAGACTTAATTGTTAAGGAAAATGGTCCAAACGGTGGAGCACTGTATTATGAGACAACAGAAAAGGGCAAAGATTTACTTAAAGTTTTGAAGAAAGCACAAGAACTGGTTTCCATTTGATTGAAAATCGTGCTTTTTTATGCGCCCGCTAAACTGATTTAACTAAATCAGCCAAGACAAACAAAAAATTTAAGAAAGGAGGTGAAAAGTATGAGCCAATCTAAACCAAAAATCCTCATTCTCTTCTACTCAATGTACGACCATATCTTTAGGATGGCTAATGCGGTAGTGGAAGGCGCTCGCGAAGGGAGCGGTGAAGCAGTTCTTAAACAGGTTGCCGAACTTATTCCGGAAGAGCTGCAATGGAATCACAAATATCTTTCTCGCTCGGGACTCGCAACTACATGGAGCATACGCGTTGCTGTTGCGCCACAGTCATGTATTTAAACGCGCGCTCTTTATAAACGTAAAGGGAGTTGCATGTTATGGATAAGACCTATCCTTATCCTCCTCGCGCAGGTAAGGTTAAGTGGGTTTCTACAGACTGGTTGCAGGAACACCTTGAAGACAAGAACCTAACGATATTAGACGTTCAGCCCAACGTTCACGACTATATCCAAGAGCACATACCGGGCGCTGTTTACATGAATGAAGGATTGTTGCGTGTACCATTGAAAGGCAAACCAGCTATGTATGTACCTCCAGGGTCAATCCAATTAATCTTCCGCCGTGTGGGTCTCAAAAACAACGTTCCCGTGGTTGTTTACACTGGCACCGGACCTTTCACAGGCTGGGGCAACGGACTGGAACAGACGATGATGGCTTACTCCTTGGCACGCTTTGGACACGATAAAGCCTACGTTCTTGATGGTGGTATTGACAAGTGGAAGGAAGAGAGTAGACCCCTCACAAAAGTCTTTCCAAAAGTAGAAGAATCCTATTTTAAGGTTGAGGTTCGCAGAGAATACTTTGTCGAATATGAAGAACTCAAAACAATGAAGGATCGTGAAGACGTAATCCTACTAGATGCTCGTCCATCACGTGTTTACGAAGGGCAAGGTCCATGGATCAAGCCTGGCCATATTCCCGGGGCTATAAATTTGCCTTGGGCCAGCTTGATGGATGACAGAAATAAGAGGTTGCTAAAACCCGATGAAGAAATCCATTCCATTATCAAGGAACATGGCATAACTCGCGACAAGACTATTATCTGCTCTTGCGGCACCGGTCGTGAAGCAACTCACGAGTTTATCCTTTTCAAATGGTATCTTGGCTATCCTAAAATCAAAATCTATGAAGGTTCATTCACCGAATGGAGTTCTTACCCCGAGAATCCTACAGTAACAGGTAAGAACCCGCGTTAATCGAATTAGTGCTTGCTCTACGTCTGAAGGTATAAAGGTAGTGTGTTGTCTAGATCTCTATGATTTATCCGCTATGCTGCCTTTCAGGTCTAGGAGGCAGGCTTGTGCGTGTCCTTTTACCTTTACCTTTTGATATACTTTTTTTACGATTCCCTTTTCATCAATGAGGAATGTGGTTCGTTCAGTACCCATAAAAGTCCTTCCGTAGAGGCTTTTCTTCTTCCATACGCCGTAGATATCCAACACTTTTCCTTCGGGGTCGCTGAGCAAGGTAAAGGGCAACTCATGTTTTCGCTTGAACTTCTGGTGTGATTGAACGCTGTCCTTGCTTACGCCTAGTGTGACGATGTCTTCCTTCTCAAACTCTTTTACCATATCCCTGAACTCAACAGCCTCGCGGGTACACCCGGGAGTTCCGTCTTTCGGATAGAAATAGAGCACCACCTTCTTGCCTCGGTAATCGCTCAACGAAACTTCTCTTCCGTCATCTGCCTGCAAAGTGAAGTCTGGAGCCTCTTCTCCCTCACTAACCAATTCAAATCACCAAATAGCGATATGCTTTTTAAGCAATATGCGTGCACTTTTAAATGTGTGTGACTGTGACACACCAGCAACATAATTTTAAATATTAAATGCCGACTAAATGTGCTTGGTATCATCTGTCAACTTGTGGAGGTGAAACTATGGTAAGGTGTGGGCTCTGTGGAGCAGAGGTGCGAGAGCAACCAAAAATTACAGCAAAGGGTACATGCTCTGTTTGTGGTGCAAAGTTGGCAATCAAAAAATAAACTAACGAAGAATTAGAAGCGTATGCATGCAATACCTTTGTGGATAATAGACTCTAAGGTGAAAAAATTGAACAGATCAGTATTCGCCACTCTTCTTTTGGTTTTTGCCTTCTTATGCCTACTTTCGGTGTCGGGTGTGCTGGCGCATGCTCCTCTAAAACCGGGTAGCAACGAAAGCCTCGATACCGCCACTTTGATACCAGACCCTACTAAATCTTGGGCTATATATGGAGAGCTACACGAAGGTGGCGAAGCCCAATACTACCACTTCAATATAACCGAGGGACAGAGAATTCATGTAATGTTGTTCAAATCTACCAACCCTGAGGACGCAGAATTTTTACCAGGATTTGTGCTCATGGGACCTGAAATAAGCGAGCAAGGCGACGTCCCGGATTACGTGGAGACACCTTCAGGCTCTAAAGCATTAGTGGTGGAAGGAGAGCAGCCCGCCCAAGCTAGCTACGAACCTTTTTCACCCAGCAGTTTCTACTCGCTTGCTGATGCAACGCTAGACGCTCCCAGCTCAGGTACTTACTACGTAGCAGTGTACGAACCGTCCCATGGAGGTCATTACGGTCTAGCTATAGGGGATCGGGAGACTTACTCGCTTGACGAATGGATCCTCATACCCCTCAACCTAATATCAGTGTACCAATGGGAGCGCCAGAGCCTAGCCGTCATTTTTGCCCCCTTGGGGGCTACCTTAGCTATCGGCTTAGGGCTTATGGTTTGGCAATTAAGGGACCGAGCAACCACATATACATTTTTTGTTTGGACAGCAGCTTTAGCTGGGCTTCTCTTTTTGGGTACCGGCGTCATGGCCCTCTTTCAGATGGCTCTTACCTTGACCCAAGCTCCTCTGGTACCAGAGATAGTGATCACAATTATTCTGGCTTTAGTGCCTATCCTCTTAGGCGTTGGAGTCCTTCGTGTTGTCCTGATAAGTGGAGAGAAAGTGGACATACGGAAGAGAGTTTACCTGGTTATCTTGGGGATCCTTGCGTTGTTTGCATGGGCTGGTTTACTAGTGGGCCCAGCCTTGGCAATAATAGCTAGCGTCTTATCTGCTAGAACTGAAGACTCCTCCCAAGCGTAGTCCCTAGGTAATAGACCAATATGTGCTAAAAATTAGAACATGGATGACACAGTAAACCTTTAGCGCGTGGGATACCAAAACGTTACAGAATTCGTGGAAGAAAAACCAAAATCTTCAGAAAGCGCAAAAAGTGCAAAACAACATGAATACCGTAGGCTGGAGTTGTATCGTCGAAGTTAAGAATTGAACCCAATGCATGCCACGAACTCGGAAAATTTCGTCAGCTCCGCAACTTTTATCTCAAACAAGGAAATCGCATTTCTATGTTTCCTGTTTAGCAATACGAGATAGTCTTCTCTAAGCCTTGTTGAGGTCAACCTTAATGTTTTCCATTCAGAGAGCGCTAGTTCAGCGGAATCCGCTTTAACTCGCCGAAAGACAAAAATTTCTTAACATAACAAAGTCTAGGGGGGACGACTTGTCAAATTATGATGAGGCTTCAGTTTTAGAAGTACTAGACAAAGTAAGCCGCAGCGTAGTCAACGTAAGCACCGTCAAAATTTTCAAGGATATTTTCTATAGGGCAGTCCCTGTTGAAGGAATGGGATCTGGAACTATAATCGGTTCAGAAGGTCAGATTTTAACAAACAATCATGTTGTTGCGGGTGCAGAGAAAATTGGGGTAACGTTTGTTGATGGACGCGTATTAGAAGGTAGAGTCATAGGAACATGCTCAACTCACGACATAGCCATTATAAAAGTAAAGGAAGAAAAACTCCCAGCCGCAGAACTGGGCGACTCCGATAAGTTAAGGGTGGGACAAAGGGTCTTTGCGATTGGCAATCCCTTCGGATTAGCTGGCGGTCCAACTGTTACCGCTGGAGTGATAAGCGCTCTAAAAAGGTCTATAGAATCAAAGAGGGGTATGATAGAGAACCTTATTCAAACCGACGCTGCCATAAACCCGGGAAATAGTGGTGGACCGCTACTAGATATGCAGGGAAGAGTAATCGCCATCAATACCGCAATTATTCCCTACGCTCAAGGGATAGGCTTCGCCATCCCCATAAATTTAGCTGAAAGATGTGCCAATGAAATTATCATTCACGGAAGTATGATTAGACCTTGGCTTGGGATAAGTGGATTAACTGTCACTAGGGAAGCCGCATCCTACTATGGTTTACCCATTGGGAGAGGAGTGCTTGTTGCAAGAGTGATCCCAGGCAGCCCCGCAGACAATGCTGGAATAGTTCCCGGCGATATTGTTCTCCAATTCTCCGGTAGGACTATAAATAGCATAGAAGAACTGGTGAAGGAAATTCAAAAGAAAAAGACTGGAGAAAAAGTAGAAATACTGATTCTTCGAGACACCAGAAGGTGGATTGTCGAAGCGGTCTTGGAGAAAACTCCTTGAATAAAGGAGCATGTGCAAATCTTATGTTTCTATACACTGTTGTGATATACCTGCAAACTCCCTCATTTTATACAATGTTGCACGCGGGAAAGGGAGGGATTTATAGATATGAGAATAGGTTATCCATGTATAGATTGGACAATAGGGTGCAAAGCAGATCGGACATTTCGTCTAAAATCCTACTCTGAAGAGCGTCTGATAACAACTGTTGAAAATAACTTAGGCTGTCTTTTTGAGATATTAAGATTTAATGTAAGACACAATGTACTGTTTTTCAGAATAACCTCAAACCTTGTTCCTTTTGCCTCTCACCCAGTATGCAAGTTTAAATGGCAAGAATATTTTAAAACAAAGTTTAGAGAGATTGGAAATTTTATTGAAAACTATCGTATAAGAATGTCCATGCATCCTGATCAATTCACTATCATTAATTCTGTGGACAATAGAGTATTTGAAAATAGTCGCAAGGAGCTGATTTATCATGCACAAGTTTTAGATTTAATGGAACTTGAAACTTTTGCCAAGATACAGATACATGTCGGCGGGGTTTATGGAGACAAAGAGAAAAGTAAAAAAAGGTTTATAGAAAGGTTTGAAAAGATCGATGAAACCATAAAAAGCCGGCTTGTAATCGAAAATGATGATAAGCGTTACAGCCTTGAAGATTGCCTTCAGATAAATGCAGAAACAGGAATTCCTGTATTATTTGACGTTTTCCATCATGAAGTCAATAATTCCGGGGAAACAATAAAGGAAGCTTTTAAACTGTTTACCAAAACATGGAGAGAAAGAGATGGCATACCAATGGTGGATTATAGTTCTGAACAAATAGGTCAACTAAGAGGTAAACATGCCGAATCAATTGATACGGAGCATTTTAGAAAATTTTTGGAAGAAACAAAACCTTTCGATTTTGATATCATGTTAGAGATAAAAGATAAAGAGAAAAGCGCGTTTAAAGCGATAAAAGTTGCATCACAAGATTATCGTTTTAAGAAAAGTCAGAGGGCCTAAATACAATGATTCAAAGAGAGAGAGTAAAAGCACTCAACAGTAAAGAGATTAAGAATGGAAACTATGTTCTTTATTGGATGCAAGCATCGCAGAGAACCGAGTATAACCATGCCCTTGAACATGCTATTTTAAAAGCCAACGAATTAAACAAGCCTCTCGTCGCATATTTTGGAATTACAGATAGTTACCCTGACGCAAATGAAAGGCACTATTACTTTATGCTGGAAGGACTTAAAGAAGTTCAATCATCTCTTGAACAAACAAATATAAGGATGGTGATATTGCATAAATCTCCAGAAATAGCTGCGGTGGAATTATCAAGAGATGCTCCTTGGTTGTTGTAGATAGGGGATACCTGAAAATACAGAAGAAATGGCGCAGCTATGGGCAGAACATATAGCCCGCCCTCTTATTCAGATCGAGGGCGACATGGTCGTTCCTGTTGAGGTTGCGTCTCCAAAGGAAGAATATTCTGCTGCCACCTTTAGGCCCAAGATAAAAAGAAACTATATGGTTATATGATTCCAGTGAAAGAAAACTATCCCAAAGCAGATTCTCTAAACATGAATTTTGAATCCTTTGACATTGATGATGTGGAAAAGGCGATTTTTCGTTTAAACATTGATACAAGCGTCAAAAAGTGAATGATTTTCATGGTGGAACACATGAAGCTAAAGAGCATCTTGAGGATTTTTTGAAAAACAAATTAGGTCACTATCCAGAACTCAAAAACGACCCAACGCAAGACTACCTTTCAAATATGAGCCCATATTTACATTTTGGACAGATTTCTCCACTCTACATTGCTTTAAAAGTTTTGACGGCTGATAGTCCTGGTAAAGATGTTTATCTTGAAGAACTCATCGTCAGAAGGGAATTGAGCATAAAATTCGTTTTCTATAATCAAAAATATGGTTCTTTTGATGGGGTTCCTGAATGGGCAAAAAGGACGTTAAGAAAGCATAGGAAAGATCAACGAGAATACATCTATAATTTGGAAGAATTGGAGAAAGCAAAAACTCATGACCCTTACTGGAATGCTGCCCAAAAAGAGATGAGAACCAAGGGAAAGATGCATGGTGATATGAGGATGACTGGGGAAAGAAAATACTTGAATGGAGTAAAACTCCTGAGGATGCCTTTGAAATTGCTCTTTATCTTAACAATAAATAAGAACTAGATGGTAGAGATCCGAATGGATTTACTGGTGTAGCATGGTGCTTTGGAAAGCATGATCGGCCTTGGAAAGAAAGACAGATTTTTGGTAAAATAAGTTATATGAATGCACAAGGTCTGAAGAGAAAATTTGATGCAGATGGATACGTAGAAAAAATAAAGAGGATCTGAGATCGAAATATTAAGCCTATTAAAAAAGAAGCAAAATTAAAACCTATGATGGCCATGTTTCGTGCACACATCTTAAATTGATGAGAGCGCATATTACCTCTGGTGATTTGAATTGGTTAGTGAGGGAGAAGAGGGCGAAAGACGGAACTCCCGGGTGTACCCGCGAGGCTGTTGAGTTCAGGGATATGGTAAAAGAGTTTGAGAAGGAAGACATCGTCACACTAGGCGTAAGCAAGGACAGCGTCCAGAATATACGCACACAATCACGGGCCCGCCTTCAACGGAGGGATTTCTTTTCTACTAGCATTGGGCGAAGAAGTAATCCAAATCCACCAACATTACAACTCTTTTCCGCAAGGTGGTTGCTTCAAAAAAGTGTCTTGATAAGATTTGCCTAATTTCTTTTTACACTTCAAGTGGGTTACGCGCGAAGAAAACCTCTAAAGTTCTCTTTGATAGACTTGAAAAACGTATGCTTGATTTTCTCAGGTTCTTGGAGGCCTTCAAGTTGAGCAATTCTAAAGTAAGCAGGAGGATGCGGGTCAAACCGAAGCCACTCAGACCTGCGGTAACCTTGAAAAGCGGGCTCCCTCTTATACAGAGGAAAAAGCCTTCTGAAGGCAATTTTTCTCAAGGCTTCTGCCAATACCTTTGGCTGACCAATCATTTTAGCGGAGTCTATGTCAGCTCTGCTTTCCAGGAACTTTCCAAAGAAGAAGATGAGACCCGTTGCCACTAGGAAATAGATCCAGAAGGATAGAAAGCCGAAGTAGAATAGGTATGGCCAGAACACGTAGAAGCGTAACAGGAATTCTGCGTTGGATATAGAGGCTAAGACTAATGGATCGTGGGCCTTTAGATGGCTCATTTCATGACCGATGACGTTTAGCAGCTCATCTTCTTCAAGCTGCGTCATAATTCCAGTTGTAACCATTATAGTTCCCAAACCGGGGCTTGGACCAGCGGCTGCGGCATTGGGAATTATAGAGTTTATTGCCACAATCTTTGGAATAGAAAGGCCAAACTTATCAGCTGCTTCCTTGACGATTTGGAAGAGGTTAACCTTCTTAACTGAAAGATTCTCCGGCTTACAATCTATCCCATAAGCCGAGAAAATTCCACTGGCAGTTTCGCAATCAATCGGTCTACCGACAGCAATGGAAGCTTCATAAATTCTCTTTCTAATTTCGAAGATGTTTTGGGCATATTTTTTCCGAAACCCTTTGAACTTTTCAGGCGAAAAATAATATCTTAAAAGGAGTATTTCTGGTTGATCTTCGGTGATTTTCCAGTTGCCACTCTTGGCTACAAGTTTTCCTGAAAAAAGTGATAACATAAATCCGAGACCAACTACAATCAGGGGCGCATACTCGACAAATATCCAGAAGAATAGAAACGTGAGGGCTGTTAAGGCGATGTAAAGGGGGAGCATGGATTCTGTGAAGATTCTTCCAATTGTCCCGCTGCTTTCACTTTCTGGAGTAACTTTTTCCCCTGACATGAAAGCTAGATATAAGGTGGTTTTGCGGATTTCCTCTTCATACAATTGGACTATTAGAAATAGGTCCTCGTAGAGTTGGTCTGAAAAAGATTTTGGGATGTCGGAGTCGCTGAGTTTCATCGTTACTCCTATTGGAATACTGGCGTTAACCGTTACATTTACATGCTGATTTGTTTTTGGAACCAAAACTCTGTACGAAAGATAGGATGCCCCGTTTTCAGTGACGATGCGTATATTTCTGAAAGCTCTGTATTTCTTGTGTTGAAGCAAGTATTGGCGTCTCAAATATTCTAGGAGAAACTTCAAGTTTCCAGGAGAAAGCTCAGTATCAACGGTGTATTTTAACTCACCAGCGTAATTTTTTTGCAAGTTAAACCACACTAAAACTATATGCTGACAGAAATTTAAGTTTCACTGATAACTTGTTGTTTGGAGTATTCGCGCGCTCGCGTCGCTCACATCATCAATTATTTGCTTAATACGCTCATATAATATCGACTAAGTATAATAACACAGGCATATAACAGATTAGTGATGCAGAATGCTGCTGGAAATAATTAAATCAAAAGGGCTTGCGCATAACAGTTACTTTCTCGCTCATGGAGAAGAAGCGTTAGTGGTTGATCCCTGCCGCGACTGCATGGTCTACGTCCAACTATCAAAGCGTGAATGTGTTAAAATTAAGTATATACTTGAGACGCACAGAAACGAGGATTATGTTATAGGTTCCCTCGAACTACAAAACCTAACCGACGCCGAGATTGCACACAGCAAGGAGACACCCTTCAAGTATGGAGAGCATAACCTCAGTGGTGGCGACACCCTTAACATCGGACATCTAAAGCTAAAGGCGCTGTACACGCCCGGGCACACCAACGACAGCATATGCTACGTTGTCTACGACTCCATGAGAAGTAACGATCCACTGACGGTGTTCACAGGAGATACCCTTTTCGCCGGCGATGTGGGACGCACTGATCTCCTAGGCCTTGACATTTGGCGGGAGCAATCTGAGAAGTTATACGATAGCCTTCACGAGAAATTGTTACCGTTGGGTGATCACGTTATAGTCTATCCGGCCCACGGCGCCGGTAGTGTTTGTGGCCATGAAATTAGCGACAAAGAATTTAGCACCATTGGCTACGAACGGAAAACTAATCCATTACTACAACTGGACAAGGAAGCCTTCACAGAGCACGTGATGAAGCAGAAGCTTCTGAGACCTCCATACTTCAGGAAAATGGAGGACCATAACCTAAACGGCCCACCTCTCTTGCGTGAAGCTACTGTTCCACAGCCCCTAAGCGTTGACGAGTTCGAGGAAAGGATGTACAAGCCCAACATGATTATTCTTGACACGCGAGAACCAGGCGCCTTCGCAAGCTCGCATATTCCCGGTTCTCTTAATATTTGGCTTGATGGAGCAAGTTTCTTTCCCGGATGGGTACTGACTTACGACCAGAAGATTCTGTTAGTTACAGAGCGAAAAGAGGACGTAGAGACAGCTAAAGCCTACCTTCATAGACTCGGCTTCGACAATATTATCGGCTATCTATGCCCAAACATAAAGGAATGGAGGAACCGTGGAAAACCTATAGAACATCTAGGTACTCTGTCAGCAGTCATGCTGAAGGAGAAGTTAGACCGCAATGAAATCATTCTAGTGGATGTTCGAGAGGAGCGCGAATGGGATGAAGGACACGTCGAAGGAGCTGAGCACATTTATGTGGGACATCTGATGAAAGAAGCAAATCGCTTACCTCGCGTCAAGCCCATAGCCACTACTTGCGGGTGGGGAGGTAGAGGTGGCTTGGGAGCCAGTATCCTGAAAAAATTGGGATTTGACAATGTCTACAATGTCCTTGGCGGTATGAAAGCTTGGAGAAGACTAGGATATCCTGTTAAGAAGGAATTATAGATTATTAACGTTGAAACATACTACTTCGATAATCCTTCGAGCCTTTTGTTTACTTCATCCCAGTTAACTATGTTCCAGGATGCATCGACAAATTCGGCTCTTGCGTTCTCATAATCAATGTAGTATGCGTGCTCCGAAACATCAAGTACCGCGTGGAGGCGACTGGAAAAACGGCTAGTGACACCCATTCAGCAAGCCAAAGCGACCAGCCGACAATAAAGCCTGCAAAGGGTCCCCACGCCTCTTTAGCATATGCATATGGTCCGCCAACCTTTGGAAGTAGAGCCGCGCACTGAGCAAAACATAACGCGATTACGATTGCTATGACGCCAGCTACCACCCATACCAGAAGTGAGAATGGGCCAAGATTTGCTGCTCCAAACGAAGAGGCTACATAAATGTCTGCGCCTATTATTGCTCCAACAACAAGATTTGTTACGTCAAAAAGCGTGAGCTCTGATCGAAGTTCACTTTTAGACATTTCCATCTCTCAAATGGTACCGATTATTTAACAATCATATGTATGCATTCTAAAATTTTTTGCCAGCACACGCGTTAGGAAAGATGCGGATGCTAGCCTCCATGTAAGATGGAACATATTTTACTTCGGGGCCTTCTGTTTCCAACTTCTATCTCCTAAAAGCTTTCTTGCATCGTCAGAATAAACTGGTGATCGTGAATATGATTCTTCCAACGTAGCTTACACAATTTGAAATCGAGAGAACACTGTTACTGTTATATTACAGTCACAAGCATTTAAAAGCTTCCACTTCAAACGAGAATACTGCTTGCATATAAAAAAGGAGGGATACAATGAAATCAAAAGTGAGAATTCCTGTCTTGCCCACGGCATGTGTCTACCATGACAGGGAGAAATACACGATTGAAGTGGAGCTTGCAGGTGTAGACAAGAAGAATATAGATTTTGAGATGTCGGAGACGAGTTTTTGCCTTACGGCACCTAGGAACGATGTAGAGTATTTCGGTTGCTGGGTCCTCGCTCATAACGTCGACCCAAAGAAGGCGAAAGGCACCTTCAAAAACGGACTGCTAACGGTTACGGCACCATTAGCGAAACCACTCAAAGGCGTAAAGGTATCAATAGAATAGCCACGTGTGTACATCTATACATAAAAACAAAGGAGGTGATTTTTTGGCTAAGGTAAAGAAACGCTCTGGGGATATGCAGGAATTTGATAGGGCTAAACTGAAACGTTCTCTGAAAAAAGCTGGAGCCAAAGAGGAACATGCGACTAAGGTTGCTGAAACAGTTGCAGGTACATTGCGGGAAGGAATGACGACCGCGGAGATCAAGCGGATGGCAGCAACCGAACTTAGGAGAATGGATCAAAGAGCCGCACAAACGTACGAGACGTTCAGAAAACCAATGAAATAAAAGAGTTCGAATAAACCCAAGATTTGGAGTTAGAAGCTTGAGGAGACATTATGAAGGTTAAACCTGACAGAACTTTAGATTGTCTTGGTTTATACTGTCCTGAACCCGTTTTTAGAACAAGAATAGAATTGGACAACATGAAAATTGGAGAAATTCTGGAAGTTTTAGCAGATGATCCAGCGGCAGAGGCAGATATAAAAAGCCTCGTAAAGCGTTTAGAACAAGAAATAGTAAGCGTAAGAAAGGATGGAAACACTGTTCGTATACTAATTAAAAAGGTAAAATAACTAACAGGGAGAAAGGGAAAATATGTCTGAGAAAAAAAGGATCTTGTACGTTCAAACAAGCGGAGTTGACACGCCAGAACGCACTTATGCGCCATTCGTTTTAGCTACTACAGCAGCAATGATGAACATAGACGCAACCATATACTTCCTCATAAAAGGCGTTACGGTTGTCAAAAGAGGAGAAGCGGAGAAAATCAAACTAGGCAGCTTCCCATCACTAAAAGAGGTAATGGATCAAGCGACAAAAGCTGGGGTAAAATTACTTGTTTGCGAACAAAGCACGCAGCTATTAGGGCTTTCCCGCGGAGACTTCATACCAGAAGCTAAAGTTGTTGGTGCTGCAACACTAAATGATTTAGCACTGGATGCTAACGCAATTATATGTTTCTGAGTGAATGAGCAATGTCAAAGGCGAAACGTATCTACATGGATCATACAGCTGGGAGACCTGTCGATCCTCGTGTGATAGAGGCTATGTTGCCTTATATGAAGTCGCTTTATGGTAATCCTTCATCTGTCCACTCATTTGGTCAAGAAGCAAGACAAGCCATGGAAGAGGCAAGAACAAAAGTTGCAGAATTAATTAATGCTGAAAGCAAGGAATCAATAATTTTCACGTCAGGTGCAACCGAAAGCAATAATATGGCAATAAAAGGGGTTGCTCACCGCAACAGAGACCGTGGAACACATATAATAACGTCCAGTATCGAGCACATGTCAGTTCTTAATCCCTGCAAATTCTTAATGAAGAGAGGATTCAAGGTCACTTTCCTTCCAGTCGACCAATACGGCTTTGTAGACCTTAAACGTCTAGAAGAAGAATTGAACAACGAAACAATTCTTGTTTCTATCACGTATGCAAATGGCGAAATTGGAACAGTTCAGCCTATAAAGGAAATTAGTCAAATAGTACACAGCAAAAATGCCTATTTACATGTCGATGCTACAGCTGCAAACGGACAAGTTTCAATAGATGTCAAGAATGAAGGAATAGACTTACTAACGATTTCTTCCAACGACATGTATGGACCTAAAGGCGCGGGCGGCCTCTACATAAAAAAAGGCACACGGATAGAACCTATAATTCACGGTGGGGGACAGGAACGAGGCTTAAGGTCGGGAACAGAAAATCTTCCAAGCATAGTAGGACTTGGAAAAGCCGCAGAAATAGCGAAAAAAGAAATGCCTATTGAAAGGAAACGTTTGAAGAAACTGAGAGACAAGCTTATCAAAGGCTTACTTGACCCTATCCCATACTCGTTTTTGAATGGACACCTAACCAAACGGTTGCCTAACAACGTCGCGGTAAGGTATAGCTTCATCGAAGGCGAATCAATATTGCTAAGCTTGGATATGATGGGCGTAGCAGCCTCTTCAGGTTCCGCTTGCACTGCAAAAACTTTAGAACCTTCCCATGTGCTGAGAGCCATTGGGTTGAAACATGAGGAAGCACACGGTTCATTACTATTTACCTTGGGCAAGCAAAACACGGAAGAAGAAGTTGATTACGTGATAAGCATAATGCCCGACATAGTTAAAAGGTTAAGGGCGATGTCACCATTAACTCCAAAGGAGTTGAAGGAATAATGTACAGCGAAAAAGTTATGGAACACTTTAGAAACCCGCGCAACATGGGCGAAATTCCTGATGCCGACGGTATAGGCACCGTTGGAAATCCTGTATGCGGAGATATGATGACAATCTACATCAAAGTAAAAGACAACCGCCTAATTGACATAAAATTCAAAACCTTTGGATGCGGTGCGGCAATTGCAACCAGCAGTATGATAACAGAATTAGCCAAAGGAAAAACGTTAGAAGAGGCCATGAAAATCAATCGAGGAGATGTGGCAGACGCGCTGGACGGACTGCCAACAGTTAAAATGCACTGCTCCAACCTCGCTGCGGATGGACTACGCGTTGCGATAGAAGACTATTACAGAAAACAAAAAGCCGACAAGGAGATGAAAAAGTGAGCCCAAAGTTTATCCAATGCGCGTTCTGCAAAACTAAAATACCATTGGAAGCGTGCAAACTTGCGACCTATCGCACGGTGATTGATGGTAAAGAATACATTTTTTGCTGTGCACAGTGTGCCCAGCGATATCAAGAGAAGAAAAAAGAGTAACACGATTTTAAAGGAAATTTGTGGTTCTAAATAGTCTTTTATATGAAAACTTGGGAAAATATAGAATAGTGATTGGAAACGGGTTGCTGGAAATGGTTTAACATTCTTTTGAAAGAAGCTGGAATAGAAGTCACTGATGAAAATAGAGACAAAATTGACGAGATAATCCATCGGTATATAAGTGAACAGTCCAACTATGGCCACTGCTCAGCAGATTGGAGGAAAGCTCGAAAACAAGTACAAGCTGACGAACAGATGAAGCAAAAGCTAATCGAAAGGCTCCGATCACAAGCATAGCACCGTTTCCCATTTTCCCTTTTTCGAACTGTGCCGAAAGAATCTTAGCTAAGATTTAGGTAAGGGCTTCTCGGCGAGCTTACCTAAGCCTTCTTAATTGCTCAACTTTATCAAGTTTAGAGAAAATTATTTTAACGACAAAAATAATAAAGAACGTTAGTGAAGGATAAATGACTAAAACTAAAACTCTAAAATTAATTGAAATGTTAAATTCCGACCTGTCTGGGGAACTTCAAGCGATTATCCAATATTTGCAACACGCCTACCACGTTGTCGGGCCCTACCGTGAGCACGTCCACGATGTGTTGGAAGAGATTGCTAAAGACGAGATGAAACACGCCGAAGAACTTGCAGAACGCATTGAAGCCTTAGGCGGGGTCCCTACAGTAAAGCCTAGACCCATAAAGGAAGCCGAAACCTTGCAAAAAATGTTAGAGCTAGACCTTGAAGCAGAGAAAACCGCGTTAAAAGACTATTACGATCACAGAAACAAGGCAGAGGAAATGGACGAAATCGCTACTGCCTTGATCCTGGAAAACATCATTGTTGACGAACAACATCACCATGACAAATTCTTAATGATGTTGCGCAAAGAAAAGAGAAAGTGAGCAAAACAGTCAGTATACTCCCACTTTTTTCTGCGTTACTGATTCAGCTATGATAGCTAATTAACATTATAGGAAGGCGATACGTTAGGGTAATTGGCTTAATGTAGCCTCAAAAAATTGCTCTCGTCCTCTGCGAAAGACAGCAACCCTCACGTCTTCTCCAATTCTTTTTTTATGAATCTCTCCAAGCAAGTCCTCAATGCGATAAATTACTGCATCGTCTAATCTTAAGATTATGTCGCCAGCAACTATTCCAGCATGTTGCGCTGGGCTTCCCTCCATAACTTTTGTTACAAGAACTCCTCTCTTAACAGGCAAGTCGTAATAGCGAGATATCTCTTCAGTAAGGCTTAAACCTATTATTCCAAGCCAAGGCCTTTCAGAAATTCCAGTAGTGATTATTTCATTAGTGCACCTCTTAGCCGAGTTTATTGGAATGGCAAATCCTATTCCATGAGCAAATGGAATTATGGCAGTGTTTATTGCGACAACTTTTCCTTCAAGGTTCACAAGGGGGCCACCGCTGTTTCCAGGATTTACGGCTGCATCGGTTTGAACAAGGTCTTCTAGTAATCCCCTCTTAGACTCTATTGTCCTGTTTAGTGAGCTTATCACCCCCGAAGTTATCGTTGGACCCCCTGCCAATCCGAAGGGATTTCCAATTGCGTAAACCCTTTGTCCCACCCTTAACTTGTCTGAATCTCCAAGTTCCGCGACTGGGAGGCCTTCTCTCTTAACTTTCAAAACCGCCATATCGTGTACGGTGCATGAACCCATTAGATTGCCTTCTAAAACTTCACCGTTCCATAATGTTACGGCTATCTTCTCGGCCCCTCTAACCACGTGATTGTTGGTCAGTATGTAACCTTTCTGGTCAATTATTGTTCCAGAGCCCATTCCCTTCACCGGAACCACTTGGTAAAATATGTGATGAACAAGTTTGATGGTGCTTATGTTAACAACGCTTTTGCTCACTTTTTCTAGGATGTCAAGAACAACCTTCTCGTCAAAGGAAGACAAGTTTTCACCTTTTATGTTTTTAGCCTCGATTTTAATAAGTTTTACCAATTCTGCTTGGTGCCCAATGATCTTATGAAGAATGCGAAAAGTAATCTAATCTGGAGTTTGAAGTCTTTTCTATCCAATTTTTCATTTTATGAGCGGATTGTAGGTTAGGCAGAAGCCACATTCTTCTATTTTGGGTTCTGTCTTTTGGCAGAGTTGGCACATTAGGCCTTTTTTGCGTATGGTTATGCATGTTTGACAGAAAAGAGTTAGAAATTCTGCTCTTTCTGGGTTTCCATTTATAAGTAGGTTTATCATGCCGTTTACTAGGGGTTGTATTTCTTCTATGTCGTCGATTTTTATTACGTGTCCCCTAACTTGTCGGGTGTATTTGCTTACTGCAGATTGAGATATTCCCAGGATTTCAGCTACTTGGTTTTGTTTTAGGCTGTATGTTTCCACTAGTTCTTTTGCTATCGCTGCTTTTATTGCTGGTATAACCGATTTTACGGCGATTTCACATGGAAGTATCAAGGAATTTTCACCGTTGTTTAGTTGTGGGGAAAAGTATATAAGAATGACGTATGTAATATTAATATGACGTATGTCATAAGAGGTTGAGAGAGACGCGAAAATCATGAGTTCTCTTCTCTCCTTTCTCCTCAACTACTTATGAAAACGTCTCCAACAATCACTTACGACATACGTCAACGGAGTCCGGCACCATGAAAACAAAAAACCAAGAGGAGACAAAAGAAAAAACACGCTTAACACAAGCACTCGTAAGAATGGATGAAGAATGTAGAAATTGTCGTCCACTAACACCACTAAAATGTATAAGTGACTGTAAAGTTTGGAAATTCAAGAACGAGCTTAGAAAACTCCGTGGAATAATGACACAAAGAGACTACCAAAACATACTATTAAACACTTTAAAAAACAAAAGACGCCTACGAATACTTGAAATGCTCTCAAAAAGAGCGTTATCCATTACTCAACTTCAAAAAGAATTGAAAAAACACAACTATCAGCATAGTCAAAAAACAATAACAAACGAGTATGTTGAACCCTTAATTACGGCGGGGCTCGTCAAATGCGACTCAAGTCGCTACAAAGCGACAAACTTTGGCTGCGAAATAAGCCAACTATTTACAGGCTTCCACGAGATTGAAGATGCTTTATCACCTCACTCCGAATGTTATGAAGAAAAAACAATTCAGACAATGTTTGAAAGCCCAAAAACCTACGAAAACTTAAGATTTCTAATCCCCACTGAAAGCCTATCGAGAACTCTTAAACGTCTTCAAGAGTCAAACCTCATAACAAAAGACGATCAAAACAGTTACATCTTCTACTTCAAAACAAATAGAAATCCCCAGCAACAAAAGCTTTCACCAACAGAAAAACGCGTTTACACAAACATTCCAGAAGAAGGCATAACAGCCAAAAAACTCGCCAATAAAACAAGCATCTCCTTGCGGAGAACCTACAAATATCTAAGAAAACTTAGAGGCAAAAAACTCGCCTTTAAACGGAAACGTCCAAAAACCTACACCCTAACAACAGAAGGAACAAAAATCGCAAAACTCCTTGAAGGAATGCACGCATCACTAATGGAATTTGCACAGGCCTTAGCAGAATTTACAACAAAACCCTTGGAAGAGTTTCAACAAATCCCGGTGCCGGACACCCCTAAAAACAGAAGAGAGAAGCCGCTGCAAATCTTAGTTAAGTCTAACGCTTAGTGCGCGTTCACCCAAGGCATTAGAAAGATAAACCAAAATAGGTCGAATCTACAACTACAGTACCTAGTAAAAAAAAGGGTTAAAAATGCAACACGATCACCAACACCATGCTCACCACATAGAGGAATTTAAA
>Ga0224501_10000735_pt1 | contig 25370 bp, 25 predicted proteins | sample SF_Oct11_sed_USG_4_FD_169105 | JGI IMG/M metagenome (GOLD analysis project Ga0224501, IMG submission 169105) | Sediment microbial communities from San Francisco Bay, California, United States - SF_Oct11_sed_USGS_8_1 | ecosystem: Environmental > Aquatic > Marine > Sediment | place: USA... | reverse complement strand
CGGCACGACCTCCAGGGATGCCCTCAATGACGACGCCGACGTGTACAGCCGGCGGATGCGCGCGCGGGTCAACCCCTCGAGCATGACGCGCGCGGTCCCGTCGGGGAGGCTGGTCACCTGAGCCACGTGCGCCACGGTTCCCATGACATGGAGATCGCTCTTTCCCGGATCGTCCACCTCGGGGTCCTTCTGCGTCACCAGCAGGACGAGGTGCCCTTCACGCTCGGCCTCCGCCAACGCGGCCACGGAGCGGGCCCGCCCGATGAGGAGGGGGAGGACCATGTAGGGAAAGAACACCAGGTCGCGGAGAGCGATGACGGGCAGACGATCGGGGACGTCGATCGGATCCTCTGCTCGTGTATGGGTCGCCATGGCCGCGGAAGCTCTGGAGAGAAATCGAACAGGAGGGCGGGAGCCCACCGACGCCTATGGTATCTTCCCGGGAGAGGCGGGAAAAGGCCCTGCCTCAGGCCTCCTTCTTCTTCTCCTCGGGATGGAGAACGAGGAGTGGCTGGACACCCTGTTCCACCGCCTCCCGGGTCACCACCACCTCCCGCACGTCGTTGCGCGAGGGGAGATCGAACATCACGTCCCGCATGATGGTCTCGATGACGGAGCGGAGCCCGCGAGCACCCGTGCCGCGTTCCAACGTCTTCTTGCCGATGGCCGTCAGGGCCTCGATGTCGAAGGTCACGCCGATCCCTTCCAGCTCCATCATCTTCGTGTACTGCTTCACCAGCGCGTTCTTCGGCTCCTGAAGGATGCGCACCAGAGCCTCCTGGTCGAGATCGTCCAGGTGGACCATCACCGGGAGCCGGCCCACCAGCTCGGGAATGATCCCGTAGCGCTGGAGGTCCTCCGGCTCCACGTCCTGGAGGATGTTCCCGTCGGTGCTGCGGCGTCCGTCTCCCGCGAAGCCGATGCGGCGTTGGCCGACCCTGGCCTCCACGATCTTCTCCAGCCCGTCGAATGCCCCTCCGCAGATGAAGAGGATGTTCCGGGTGTTGACCTGGATGTACTCCTGCTGCGGGTGCTTGCGTCCTCCCTGGGGCGGAACGCTGGCCACGGTCCCTTCCAGGATCTTCAACAGCGCTTGCTGCACACCCTCTCCGGAGACGTCCCGTGTGATGGAAGGGTTCTCCGACTTCCGGGAGATCTTGTCGATCTCGTCGATGTAGACGATCCCCCTCTCGCACTCCGCCACGTTGTAGTCCGCCGCCTGGAGGAGCCGGACCAGGATGTTCTCCACGTCCTCCCCGACGTATCCGGCCTCCGTCAGCGTGGTGGCGTCGGCGATGGTGAACGGCACCTTCAGGATGCGCGCGAGGGTCTGCGCCAGGAGGGTCTTCCCGACGCCCGTCGGCCCGATGAGGAGGATGTTGGCCTTGTCGATCTCGACCTCGTCCAGCACTCCCTGGTGGTTCACGCGCTTGTAGTGGTTGTACACGGCCACGGCGAGGGCCCGCTTCGCCGGCTCCTGACCGATCACGTACTCGTCCAGAACCGCCTTGACCTCCCGCGGAGTCGGGCTTGCGACCACCGATTCCTTGGTGTCCCGCTCCTCTTCCTCGGCGAGGATCTCGTTGCAGAGGGACACACACTCGTTGCAGATGTAGACGTTGGGTCCGGAGATGAACTTCTTCACGCTCTCCTTGGATTTTCCGCAGAAGCTGCAGCGCAGATGCTTGTCGGTAGTCGTCATGATTGACTCAGCCCTGGTCGGAGTCCTTCGGCTTCCCGGTGTTCGGGACGGGGCCCGTCAACACCTGGTCGATGAGCCCGTATTCCACCGCTTCGGCGGGGCTCATGAAGCGATCACGGTCGGCGTCCTCCCCGATTCGTTCCGGATCCTGCCCCGTGTGACGGGCGAGGATGGCGTTGAGGCTCTGGCGGATATGGAGGATCTCCTTGGCGGCGATCTCGATATCGGACGCGGTGCCCTGCGATCCTCCCGACGGCTGGTGGATCATGATCCGGGAGTTGGGGAGGGCATGACGCTTCCCCTTCTCCCCCGCGGCCAGGAGCACGGCCCCCATGCTTGCCGCCATCCCCACGCAGAACGTCTGCACCGGGGCACGGAGGTGCTGCATGGTGTCATAGATGGCGAACCCGGCGTACACGCTTCCGCCCGGGGAATTGATGTACATGAAGATATCGCGCTCCGGATCCTCTGCGTCCAGGAAGAGGAGCTGCGCGACGATGATGTTGGCGACGTTGTCGTCGATGCCGCTTCCCAGGAACACGATCCGGTCCATGAGAAGGCGGCTGAAGATGTCGTAGCTTCGCTCGCCTCGACTGGTCCGTTCGATGACGTATGGTGGATAGATCGGCATCGGCCTCTTTTTCGCTCCGTGGTTGTCAGGTGGCGGGTACGTCGGTGATTTCGGACTGTTCCGCGAGGAAGTCGAAGACCTTGCGTTCCGTGATGTCTCTCTCGAGCTCGTGCAGGCGGCCCGCCTTCTGGAGGCCGGCGTACACCTGGGCGGCCGTGGACGCGTTGTCGGCGGCGATCTTCTCGATACGCTCGTCCAGATCCTCTTCCGTGGCCTCCAGGCTCTGGGTCTCGGCGATACGGTCCACCATGAGGAGACGCTTCACGACCCGTTCCGCCTCGGGCCGGAGGCTCGCGTGGATGCTCTCCACCTTTTCCGGGTCGAGGCCCTTCTGGTCGCCCAGGAGCGAATCGACGTAGCGCCGGATCATGGAATCCGGGACGTCGAACGGGTTCGCCTCGATGAGCGCGTCGAGGAGGCGGGCGCGAACCACCTGTTCCGCCTGGTGCTTCGCGTCCTTTTCCAGATCCTCCAGGACCTTGGATTTCAACTCCTCCAGGGTCTCGAAGGGTCCCGCCTGCTTCGCGAACCCGTCGTCGAGTTCGGGTAGCTCCCGCTCCTTGCGCTCGACCAGGGTGATCTCGAGCGTCTCCTTGCTCCCGCGGCGTTCCTCGTCTTCGAAGTCGTCGGGGAAGGCGACGGTGAATTCCCCGGTCTCGCCGAGAGCCAGTGTCTTGATGGCCGCCTCGATGTCGGGTATGGCGTCACCCTGGCCCAGGATGATCTGATAGTCACGCGGCTCCACGGCCGCGCGCTCTCCCTCGTCGATCCCGTCGAGGCGCCGCACCTTCAACGAGACGAGATCACCGTCCTCGGGAGCCCCTTCGGCCATGGGCTTCCATGCCCCATTCTGTTGCTGGAGTCGTGCCAGGACCTGGTCGACGTGCGAAGCCTCGACCGTGGCCAACGGTCGCTCGATCTTGAATCCACCGAGCTGTGCCGGGTCGAAGCGGGGCTGGACGTCGAAGGAGATCCGGAAGACCAGGTCTCCACCCGGTTCGTATGCCACGTCTTCGAGTTCCCCTTCACTGATGGGGTTGAGGTCTTCCTGCTTGAGCGCAGTCCGATAGGCGTCGGAGATGACCCGGTCCATCGTTTCCTGGCGGAGCGCGTTCCCGAAGCGGGACTCGATCATTCCCGGGGGGACCTTTCCTTTGCGGAACCCCTTCATGTTGAGCCGCGCGGCCAGCGCCTGTGCCGCCTTCCCTTCTTCGGCGGCGACGGCGGCGGAGGGAACGGTGACGCTCAGGCTCCGGCGCCAGCGGGCGTGTTCCTCTACGGAGACCTGCATGTTCGCTTGATCCATTCTGTGGGCCTGGATGGTCCTGACAGGGTGTGTGATTCGAAAGCCGCTGGACTTCGGGGCTTCAATGCGAAAGGGGGGACTCGAACCCCCACGGCATGAAGCCACGAGATCCTAAGTCTCGCGCGTCTACCAGTTCCGCCACTTTCGCCGGGAAATCTCTGCGCGAAAGATAAACCGGGCCGGAAGTGCGTTCAACGGAACCACTTGCACGGTGGCTTCACCATGGCCTCATGAGACCGAGGGTGCGGATGGCGTCGCCACCCGCACCCTCGGTCGAGTATCGGCTCGTTGCGGGGTGTTCGTCAGTTCGGCATACGCACGTTGACGACCCGGCTCGACCCGTCGGGAGCCTCGATGTGGAGCGATACGATCTCCCCGCCCCCGACCGCGTCCAGCGCCCGTCGCAGATCCGCCGGGGTCTCGATGTCACGGTCGTTCACCTGGGCCAGCTTTCCGCCGATGTACTGCCCCAGGCCACGCCGAGCCGCGGCGCTCCCTCGCGCCACGCTGGTGATGATCACGCCGCCGGCCTCGGGGTACTCGTATTCCCGGGCCGTGGCGTTGTCCAGGACGGCGACCTGGATTCCGAGGCGCTCCTCCGAATGGACCGTATTCTCCGCCGTGCGCTGCGCGGGCTCGTTGAGCGGAGCCTCGTCCAGACGCACCTTGATGTCCCTGGCCCTCCGGTCGCGATAGACCATGAGGGTCACCTGGTCGCCCGGGTGATGCTGGGCGATCTTGGCCTGGAGTTCCGCGGAATAGCCCACGGGGACACCGTCGAGCGCTACGATGACGTCCTCAGGCCGAAGCCCGGCGGCGGCGGCGGGTCCGCCCTCGGTGACGCCCTGCACCAGCACCCCGGACACCGATGGCAGACCGTACACCTCGGCGTCCTCCGCGGACACGCCCAGGATCTCGACGCCGAGCATGGGCCGCCGGACGTGGCCGATCGCGACAAGGTCCTCCATGACCCGGCGCGCGAGGTTGATGGGGATGGCGAAGCCGTATCCCTGGTAATATCCGGTGGCCGACGCGATGGCGGAATTGATGCCCACCACCTGGCCGCGGAGGTTCACCATGGGCCCCCCCGAGTTCCCGGGGTTGATCACCGCATCGGTCTGAATGAAGTCCTCGATGCTGTATCTCGCCACTTCCGCGAGATCGGGATCCCGGGACAGATCATCGTTGAGCAGCCCCAGGCCCCGTCCGCGCGCGCTCACGATTCCGCTGGTCACCGTGTAGTCCAGCTGAGTGGAGGCCCCGAATCCCGGGTTGCCGACGGCCAGCACCCACTCTCCCACGCGAACCTGGTCTGAGTTCCCGAAGCTCAACGTCGTGAGAGGGGCTCCCGCGTCGATCTTGATCACGGCGACGTCGGTGAAGGGGTCGGTCCCCACGATCTCGGCTTCGAAGTACCTGCGGTCGGCCAGGTACACCAGCACCTGGTCGGCATCTTCCACCACGTGGTTGTTGGTGAGGATGTACCCGTCTTCCGACACGATGAACCCGCTGCCACCCGCGATGTCGCCCTGCGACGGCGGCTGCTGGTGTTCGGGAACGTCGTCGAAGAAACGCCTGAACACGTCGGGAACCCGCTGGCTGGTCTGGCGGGCGGGGCGTCGCGCCTCGATGCGTACCACCGCGGGCGTCACGGCATCCGCCAGGTTGACGAACGCGTCCGACAGATCCAGGGCGGGCTTCACCGCCGCATCGGCAACCTGCGGGATCTCGGTGCCCACGGGCATGGCGTGGGACGACCCGGTCCATCCCATACCGGATGCCAGGCCGATCCCGAACAGGAAAGCGACGGCCGTGTACACGGCGACTTTGGTCTTCTGGCGTAGGGGGTCGTACATCATTCCCTCGATCTTCGCTCGGGTTGATTGCTGCGAGTGTGACTACTACACGCGACTCCCGCCGAGCGTTCACTCGGCGGGAGTCACGGGTCCTGCTACGATCGGTGGAGCAGGGACAAGGGTTGCCTACTTCTCCTCGTCCACGATCTCGTAGTCGGCCTCCACCACGTCCTCTTCTTCCGCGGAGGACGACTCGGCGGCACCCGCCGAGGGCTCGCTCTCTCCCTCGGGCTGCGCTTCGGCCGCCTGTGCCTGGTACATCTCCTGGCCCGCCGCGCTGAACGCCTGCATGAGTTCATCGCGAGCCGTACCCAGTGCGGTCACGTCGTCGCCCTTGAGCGCCTCCTTGGCCTTCTGCACGGCGGCGTCGAGGCGCTCCCGCGTGGCTTCCGCCACCTTGTCGCCCCACTCTCCGCTGTCCTTCTCCACCTGGTAGACCAGGGAGTCGAGCTGGTTGCGGGCTTCCACCTTCTCGCGCCGCTCCTCGTCCTCTTTCGCGTGGACCTCGGCGTCCTTCACCATCTTGTCGATCTCGCCCTCGCTGAGCCCGCTGGACGCCTCGATGCGGATCTTCTGTTCCTTCCCGGTGGCCCGATCCTTGGCCGACACGTGGAGGATCCCGTTGGCATCGATGTCGAAGGTGACCTCCACCTGGGGCATCCCCCGCGGTGCCGGCGGAATCCCGGTGAGCTGGAACTTCCCGATGGTCTTGTTGTCCAGGGCCATCTTGCGTTCGCCCTGGAGGACGTGGATCTCCACGGTGGTCTGATTGTCCTCCGCCGTGGAGAACACCTCGGACTTCTTCGTGGGGATGGTCGTGTTCCGCTCGATGAGCGGGGTCATCACGCCGCCCAGCGTCTCGATTCCCAGAGAGAGAGGGGTCACGTCCAGGAGGAGGACGTCCTTCACGTCTCCGGCCAGGACGCCGCCCTGGATGGAGGCGCCCACGGCCACCACCTCGTCGGGGTTCACGCCCTTGTGGGGCTCCTTCCCGAAGAAGTCCTGCACCACCTGCTGGATCTTGGGGATGCGCGTGGAGCCACCCACCAGGATCACTTCGTCGATGTCGTCGGGGGTGAGTCCCGCGTCCTTCAGCGCCGCCTTCATGGGCGGGATGGTGCGCTGGATCAGGTCGTCCACGAGCTGCTCGAACTTCGCGCGGGTGAGCGAGAGGTTGAGGTGCTTCGGACCTTCCTGCGTCGCCGTGATGAAGGGGAGGTTGATGTCGGTGCTCGACGTCGTGGACAGTTCCATCTTGGCCTTTTCAGCCGCCTCCTTGAGGCGCTGAAGGGCCATGGAGTCCTGTGACAGATCGATGCCCTGATCCCGCTTGAACTCCTCCACCAGCCAGTTGATCACCTTCTGGTCGAAGTCGTCACCACCCAGGTGGGTGTCTCCGTTGGTGGCCTTCACCTCGAAGACGCCGTCTCCCAACTCCAGGACGGAGATGTCGTAGGTACCACCTCCCAGGTCGAAGACGGCGATCTTCTCTTCCTTCTTCTTGTCGAGGCCGTACGCCAGCGCCGCGGCTGTGGGCTCGTTGATGATCCGCATCACCTCGAGTCCCGCGATCTTTCCCGCGTCCTTGGTGGCCTGCCGCTGGGCGTCGTTGAAATACGCCGGAACGGTGATCACGGCCTGCGTGACCTTCTGCCCGAGATAATCCTCCGCGGTCTGCTTCATCTTCTGCAGCACCATGGCCGAGATCTCCGGCGGGTTGAAGGTCTTCCCGTCCGCGTTGGGGATCGTCACCTGGACGCGATTCTGGGCATCGTGCCCGACCTTGTACGGGACGAGCTTCTCCTCTTCCCTGACCTCGTCGTGCTTCCGCCCCATGAAGCGCTTGATGGAGAAGATCGTGTTCTCGGGGTTCGTGATGGCCTGACGCCGGGCGACCTGCCCCACGAGCCGCTCTCCATCCCGCGTGAACGCCACGACGGACGGAGTGGTGCGGCCACCTTCCGAGTTGGGGATCACCACCGGCTCACCACCCTCCATCACCGCCACCACGGAATTCGTGGTTCCCAGATCGATTCCGATCACCTTGCCCATGTGTTCTCCTGAGGTATTCGTTCAAGCGTCCGGTGGGCCATCGCGATCCGGCGCACCCATCCGGTGATCTTCCATCTTCGAGGTGTCGGGGCCCGCGCGGCGGGCCGACATGCAGGGTGTGGGGTGCAACCATCATGCCGGGGGAACGGCGCCGATTCCGGCCACATCGGCGGGATTCGGGGTGACCGACTGCCACTTTGGCGTATATTTCCACGGTTTGCGACCATCTTCAGGAGGCGGCGGCCATGTTTCCCCTTCGCGACGACAACCCCACCGAGCTCTTCCCCCTGTTCACGTTGGGACTGATGGCCGCCTGTATGGGGATCTGGATCGGGGTACAGGGAGGAGGATTCTCCGACGGCGCGCTGGTGGATTCGTTCTGCAGGTACGGGGTGGTTCCCGCCGGGCTGACGGGAGCGTCGACGGGACCGGAGGCGTCCCCGGGGATGTGCGGATCCGGCGGAGGGAACTGGGGCGGCGTGTTCACCTCGATGTTCCTCCACGGGTCGTGGCTTCACCTGGTGGGCAACCTCTGGTTCCTCTGGATCTTCGGGAACAACGTGGAGGACTCCATGGGGCGCCTTCGCTTCCTGGCCTTCTACGTCGTGACGGGGCTGGTCGCCGCGGCCGCCCACATCCTGTTCGAGCCGGCTTCCACCGTGCCCATGGTCGGCGCTTCCGGGGCCATCAGCGGGGTCATGGGTGCGTACATGGTGCTCTATCCCCGGGCTCGGGTGCACACGCTCTTCTTCCTGTTCTTCTTCGTCCGGGTGGTCGCGCTCCCCGCCTGGCTCCTCCTCGCGCTCTGGCTCCTGATCCAGGTGGTGTCGTCGGGCGGGGCCGGGGCGGGCGGGGTCGCATACGGGGCCCACATCGGCGGATTCCTGGCTGGAGTGGTCCTCGTCAAGGCGCTGGCGAACCCGAAGTTGGTGGGTGCCAAGCGCGGTGGCGTGGTCCTGTCGCGGTCACAGATCGACCACGGTGGCTGGTGGTGAGCCCGTTCATCGTGGATATTGCCCGGACCGAGCCGCTCCCTTCACCCCAGCCCCGATCACGATGAACGCTTCCCGCCCGTTCGCCGGACTGGCATTTTCGGTCCTCCTCGCCGCAGGCGCCCTCCCTCTCCCGCTCCACGCGCAGGGCTCGCTCCCGGCTCCCGCCGGGGTGGCGGAGGTCGTGGGGACGGAGGCGCCCGTCGAACACGGGGCCGCCTTCCACCCCGAACGCGCGGACGATGCCCTCGAGGGTGGCGCTCCGGCGCAGGAGACGGGACGCTCGACCATCGTCGTCCCCCGTGGGAGCCTCGGCACCCCGTTGATCGATCGTCTCCGGTCCGTGGTCGGGCTCCTCGTCCTCACCCTCCTGGCCTGGCTGTTGAGCGTCAACCGTTCCAAGGTACCGTGGCGGGTCGTGGGGTGGGGGCTGTCCCTCCAGCTCGTCTTCGCGCTCTTCATCCTCAAGACGCCCATGGGAGAGAGCGTGTTCACCTACATGAACACGGTGGTGGTGGCACTGCTCGGGTTCACGGTGGACGGCGCGAGCTTCGTATTCGGGAACCTGGTGTGGAACAACGTCCCGGTGGGCGCGGGTCCGGTGGGGCAGGGGGCGTTCGATGCCATCCCGGGCCAGGTGGCCAACACCGGAGCGTTCTTCGCCTTCAACGTGCTCCCCACCATCATCTTCTTCTCCAGTCTCATGACGGTCATGTACCACCTCGGGATCATGCAGAGGCTGGTCAAGGGGATGGCGTGGGTCATGCAGAGGACCATGCACACCTCCGGGGCGGAGACGCTGTCCGCCGCCGGGAACATCTTCGTGGGTCAGACCGAGGCGCCCCTCCTCATCAAGCCGTTCATCGAGAAGATGACGCGATCGGAGCTCATGGCCGTGATGACCGGAGGCTTCGCCACCGTGGCCGGTGGCGTGATGGCCGCCTACGTGGGGATGCTGGTGGGGTTCTTTCCCGACATCGCCGGACATCTCATGGCCGCGTCGGTGATGTCGGCGCCGGCGGCCCTGGTGGTGGCCAAGATCATGTATCCCGAGGAAGAGGAGGCGGAAACGGCCCACACGCTCGAGATCTCCGTGGAGCGCCCGGACGTGAACGTCATCGACGCGGCGGCGCGCGGCGCGTCCGAGGGCCTGTACCTCGCCCTGAACGTGGGGGCCATGCTGCTCGCGTTCGTGGCCCTGGTCTATCTCTTCAACAGCGTCCTGGGGTGGGCGGGAGGAATGGTCGGACTCGAAGGGCTCTCGCTGGAGGCGATCCTGGGCTGGGTACTGGCGCCGCTCGCCTGGCTCATGGGTGTGAGTTGGGCGGACGCGCCCACCGTGGCCTCGCTCATGGGCGTCAAGACGGTCATCAACGAGTTCTTCGCCTATCTGCAGCTGGCGGGCACCCTGGAGGGCGGCGTCGTGTTGGAGCCGCGGTCCGTCATCATCGTGACCTATGCCCTGTCCGGGTTCGCCAACTTCTCGTCCATCGCCATCCAGCTCGGCGGTATCGGCGGGCTCGCTCCGTCCCGCAGGCACGACCTGTCGCGCCTCGGCCTTCGCGCCATGATCGGGGGATCGCTGGCGGCCTTCATGACCGCCACCGTCGCGGGGATGATCCTGTGAGCGCCGTCGACGTCACCGCCGCGGCGGAGGTTCTGGGGAGCCGACTGGGTTTCTCACCGGACGTGTTGCTGGTCCTCGGTTCGGGGTTGAGCCACCTCATGGATGCGGTGGAGGATCCCACGGTCATCCCCTTCGAGGACGTCCCGGGGTTTCCTTCGGCCGGCGTGGTCGGGCACGCCGGGAAGTACGTGGGGGGCACGATGGGCGGTCGCCGGGTGCTTCTCCAGGCCGGGCGGTTCCACCTCTACGAAGGCTACTCGGGTGATACCATCGTGGCTCCGGTGCGCATCGCGCACGCGCTGGGCGTCCACACGGTGATCCTCACCAACGCGGCCGGGGGGGCGAATCCGGCGTACGAACCCGGCGATCTGGTCCTGCTGGACGACCACATCAACCTCATGGCCTTCAATCCGCTCACCGGTCCCGTGCGGCCGGGCGAGACCCGATTCCCCGACATGTCACGCCCGTACGATCCGGCGCTCCAGGAAATGACCGTGGGGCTCGCGTCCTCGCTGGGGACGCCGCTCCATCGGGGCGTGTACGCCGCCGTCTCCGGTCCGTCGTTCGAGACCCGCGCGGAGGTGCGCATGCTGAGGCAGATGGGTGCGGACGTCATCGGGATGTCCACCGTGCCGGAGGCCATCGTATGCTCCGCCCTGGGGCTGCGTTGTCTCGCGTTCTCCCTGGTCACGAACAAGGCCACGGGGCTCTCGGACACTCCTCTCGATCACGAGGAAGTGCTGGAGACGGGGGCTCGGGCGGGAAGGCACCTCGGAGCGCTCCTGAAGGCGCTGCTGGCCGGCATGCCGGCGGCTCAGTCCACCGGGGCGAAATGATTCACCGGGCCGTGGCCTGCCCCCAGCCCGGGTGCCGTCGCGATGGCCCGGGAGATGAACGACACTGCGGCGTCCACGGCCGTCTCGAGCGGATGGCCCCGACCCAACCCCGCGGTGATCGCCGCGGACAGGGTGCATCCGGTACCGTGGGTGTGTGGCGTCCGGACGCGGGGATGACGCCAGACGCGTTCGTGCTGGCCGTCCCAGAGGACGTCCACGGCATCCCCGTCCAGGTGGCCTCCCTTCACCAGGGCCGCTCTCGCCCCCATCTCCGTGAGGGCGCGCGCCGCCTTGAGCATGTCCTCCACCGAGTCCACGGGGAGCCCCGTGAGGATTCTCGCCTCGTGGAGGTTGGGGGTCACCAGGGCCGCCAGGGGGAGGAGCGTCGTCCTCAGGGCACCTTCGGCTTCCTCGTCGAGGAGGCGGTCACCGCTGGTGGCCACCATCACCGGGTCCACGACGAGGTTGGGAAGGGCGCTGGATCGGATCTCCTCCGCCACGGTGCGCACCAGGTCGCTGGTGGCGAGCATCCCGGTCTTGCATGCCGCGGGCGGGAGGTCGTCGGCCACCGCACGGAACTGCGCGACCACGACGTCGAGTGGGACGGTGTGTACGGCGGTGACGCCCAGGGTGTTCTGGGCGGTGACGGCCGTCACGACCGACGTGCCGAACGTGTGGAAGGCATGGAACGTCTTGAGGTCTGCCTGGATCCCGGCTCCCCCGCCGCTGTCGCTGCCGGCGATGGAGAGGACCACGGGGAGGATCGGTGTGGGCGTATCCATGCGGGAAATGTAACGCGGTGGACGTCATGGCACTGAGTCGTCGGACCGTCCAGCTGGTGGGGCGCCTGCATCGGCGGAAGACGCGTGCCCGGGAGGGACTGGTTCTGGTGGAGGGCCCGCGTGCATGTGCGGAGGCGGTACGGGCCGGAGCGGTGGTGCGGTTCGCCGTCCACGCTCCGGAGCTCACCGTGGAAACGGAGGCCGCCCGGGTGCTGGAACACCTGCACGCCCGTGGAGACCGAGTCGAAGAGGCCGCGCCGAGGGAACTCGCCGCGCTCTCGGGGACGGAGTCGCCCCAGGGAATCCTCCTGGTCTGCGTGGAGCCCACACCCGATCCGGGCTCGACGACGTCCTGGAGGAGGTTTCTCGTGCTGGACGGAGTCCAGGACCCGGGAAATGCCGGCACGTTGATCCGGGCCGCCACCGCGTTCGCCATGGACGGCGTGGTGGTGCTGGATGGTACGGTGGACCCATGGAGCCCCAAGACGGTACGGGCGTCGGCCGGGCTCGTCTTCCGGGTCCCGGTGGTGTCGATGGATGGGGATACCTTTCTGGACCGTATGGCGAGTCACGGGCCGACCCTACTTCTCGCGGATGCCCGTGGCCGGCCGGTGGCCGCCGCCCATCCGGACGAGTCATGGGCGCTGGTCATAGGGAACGAAGGCGCCGGCCCCAGGGATGGCGTCCGGGACGCGGCGGCGGCGGCGGTGGCCGTTCCCATGTCGTCCGAGGTGGAGTCACTGAACGCGGGAGTGGCCGGGGCCATACTCCTCTATGCGCTGACGAGGGAGAGCGAAGGTGATTGAAGACTGGGCATGGACACCCGTGGCGGGCCTCTTCGGCCTGGCCGTCGGATCCTTTCTGAACGTGTGCTCCCTCCGTTGGCCGCGGGAAGAGTCGGTGGTGTCGCCACCGTCCCGTTGCCCGGGGTGCGGAGAGGGCGTGCGATGGTACGACAACATTCCCGTTCTGAGTTGGCTCGTCCTCCGCGGGAAGTGCCGCTGGTGCCATGAGCCCATCTCCATCCAGTACCCGGTGGTGGAGGCCACCACGGCGCTGGTCTGGGCCGGCGTGGTGTACGTCCATGGACCGTCGTGGGAAGCCTTCCGCGGGGGCCTCTTCCTGACGCTGCTCTTCGGGATCTCCCTCAGCGATGCCCGCTTCTACATCATCCCCGACGAGTTCTCCATCGGGGGAACCGTGCTCGGGTTGGCCGCCGCCTTCGCTCCGGGAGGGATCGGATGGATCGAGGCGTTCACCGGAGCAGCGGCCGGATACCTCTCCTTGTGGGTCGTGGCGGTGGGGGGCACCTGGGTGATGAAGCGGTTCTTCCCGGGCCGGTTGGAGGAAGCCGGCGTGGATCAGGCCATGGGGGGAGGGGACATCAAGATGATGATGATGGTGGGGGCGTTCGTCGGCGCCTGGGGTGTCGTGGAGACCGTCTTCCTCGGATCGGTTCTCGCCCTGATCGTCTTCGGGCCCATGGCGGCCTTTTCCAAGCGCCTGATCCCTCTGGGCGTGTTCCTCGCCGCGGCGGGCGCGGTGGCGTACGGGTGGGGCGACGCGCTCGTCGTCTGGTACCTCACCGCCGTGGTGGGTCTGCCACCTCAGGGGTAGAGGGCGGGCCGCCGGGACGGCGCCGTCAGGGGTCCGAACAGTCGCGCTGGTATCCGCAACGGGGACACGCGAGTTTGCAGTGACGGTCCAGCATGGGGGTCTGGCAGAGGTCGCAACGCACCTCGGGTTTCCTCCGGGGGTCGAGCGGCGGATCCGTGGGCACGCCCGGTTTCACGATCCGTCGCCGAATTCCGGGAACAGGGCCCGATACTCACGGGAGAGCTCCACGTAGTGGGCGCCGCCTCGCTCGATCCAGCGTGCGGCCGACCCGTCGAGCGTCTTCTTCACCTTCCCCGGTACGCCGGCGACCACGGAGCGCGCCGGGATCACCGCTCCTTCCAGCACCACCGTGTTCGCGGCGAGGACGCACTCCTCGCCCACCACGGCATTCTGGAGGATCACGGCATTCATCCCGACGACGCAGCGGTCTCCGATGGTGCAGCTCTCGAACTTGGCTCCGTGACCCACCGTCACGTCGTCGCCCACCAGCGTCGGCGCCCACGCGCCCACGTGGACCACGCAGTTGTCCTGGATGCTGCTGCGGGCACCCACCACGATTCCCTCGTCCGGGTGGTCTCCCCGGAGCACGGCGCCGAACCAGACGCTCGATTCGGGCCCCACCGTCACGTTGCCGATGAGGACGGCGGTGGGAGCGATGAACGCCGTGGGGTGGATGTTCGGGGTGATCCCGTTGAAGGGGAGGACGAGGGCCATGGTCGACTCGGGCTCAGGCGTTGGACGACTCGGTGGACTCGCCCTGGGGGATGAGGGTGATCCGTGCGCGGATCACCTGTGTCTCCGTCGCTTCGGTGACCTCGATCCGCATCCCGCTTCGGTCGAGGATCTCTCCGACGGCAGGGACGTACCCCAGCTCCTCCAGGATGAACCCGTTGAGGGAGCGGTGTTCGTCGTCGGGGAGGGACACGCCGAGGAGATCGTTGACCTCGCGGACATCCACCCCGGCGTCGGCCTCCACCTCCGTGGACGAGATCACCACCAGCTCCTCTTCCTCCTCGAGGTCCCGCTCGTCCACGATCTCCCCGACCAACTCCTCCAGCACGTCCTCCAGGGTCACGAGTCCGTCCGTGCCGCCGAACTCGTCGGCCACGATCCCGAGGTGGACCCGCTGAGCCTGGAAGTCCTGGAGGAGACGGGAGAGGGAGAGCGACCCGGGAACGAAGAACGCTTCCCGCGCGATCCTCGAGATGGGCTCGCCTCCTCTGCCGCCCACCACGGCCTCGTAGGCGTCCCGAACGTAGAGGACACCGGTGATGTCATCCACCGTTTCCCCGTAGACGGGAACCCGGGAGTAGGGGAGGGTGGAGAGTTCGCCCACGACCTCTTCCAGGGTCCGCGTGTCCGGTAGCGCGAAGACGTCCACCCTCGGGGTCATGACGTCCCATGCGGTGGTTTCGTCGAGGCGGAAGGCCCGCTCCACGAGGAGATTCTCGTCTTCGCCGACCATGCCCTCCTCGCGACCCAGCTTGCTGATCTCCGCGTACTCGCGCTCGTGTGGCGGCTTCTGACCCTCCCCCTCCGGAACCAGTGCTTCTTCCATGAAGGTCAGCGGGGCGCCGATGAGGGAGAACCAGCGAGCGGTGTGGAGGAGGAGGGGTGCGGCCCACAACGCGAGCCGAACCGGGTGCCGGGAAACCACCAACCGGGGGAGCGCGTCGGACACGAAGAGCACCAGCATGGCCGTTCCCGCCACGCGAAGCACGGCCGACCCCGTTCCCGACGCCAGAGCGGGCGGGACCACGGCGGTCACGAGAAGCCCCACGGCGAGGAGATCCAGTCCACCGCAGAACAGGCGGATGCCCAACCGGAACGTAGGGGGCGCGCTTCGCAGCGATGCCAGTGCGTGCGCTTTCGGGAACCCTTCTCCCTGAAGCGTCCGGACCCGGGAGGGTCCGACCCGGAAGACCGCGGTCTCCGCCAGCGTGAGCACGGCCGAGATCGACGCCAGTGCCGCGGCGGTCCAGATGAACGGACCCATCAGGCACGCTCTCCCAGGCCGGCACGGGGAGCCGGGGGGGAGCCCGTCCCCGTCACGACGTCGATGAAAGGTCTACTCGGAGGGTGGTCACCACCCTCCGGTACGAGTGCTAGGTCCAACTGACGCTCTCCTGGAGGAGCTCTGCGATGATGTCCCGAGCGGAGCGTCCGTCGGCTTCCGCCTCGAAGTTCGGGACCACACGATGCCCGAGCACCGCCGGGGCCACTTCCCGGACGTCGGCCAACGTCGGGAGTGCTTCGCCCCGGGCGGCAGCCCGCGCTTTGGCCCCGAGCACAAGATACTGCGATGCGCGCGGTCCCGCTCCCCAGGACACGTACCGGCGGGTCACCCCTGCGGCCTCGTCTCCGGGGCGGGTGGCCCGCACGAGCCGTACCGCGAAGGAGACCAGGGAGGGGGACGCGGGGATGCGACGCACGAGATGTTGGAGTGCCATCAGCTCGCTGGCGGACACCACGGGCCGGATCTCCTCCTGGGCGCCTCCGGTGGTGCGCATGGCCACCTCCTCCTCTTCCTCCCGGCTGGGATAGCCGATGGGGAGCTCGAGCATGAAGCGGTCGAGCTGCGCTTCGGGGAGGGGGTAGGTCCCTTCCTGCTCGATGGGGTTCTGCGTGGCCAGGACGAAGAACGGTGGGTCGAGGGGGAACGTGTCCCCGGCCGCGGTCACGGCCCTCTCCTGCATCGCCTGCAGGAGCGCGGCCTGGGTCTTCGGCGGCGTACGGTTGATCTCGTCGGCCAGGACGATGTTCGCGAAGATGGGGCCCTTCACGAAACGGAACACCCGCCGCCCCGTGGTGCGATCCTCCTCGATGACCTCCGTCCCCGTGATGTCGGTGGGCATCAGGTCCGGAGTGAACTGGATGCGCGAGAAGTTGAGGTCGAGGGCCTCCGCCACGCTCTGGATCAGGAGTGTCTTGGCCAGCCCGGGCACTCCGACCAGGAGGGCGTGCCCATTGGCCAGGAGCGCAGTGAGCAGCCCATCGACGACCTCGCGTTGGCCCACGATCTTCTTTTCCACCTCGCGGCGAAGCGCTTCGGACACTGCCGCCGTGCGTGAAAGGAGTTCGACGTCCGTCTCTTCCGTACTGGCCGACTCCGTCGGTGCACTCATGGATATCCTTCGCGGGATGTTCCTGCGTCGTCGGCCGCAGGGCCGCGGGCGGCCATCCGTCGACGTGTGCACGTCCCCCGGAACCGTCCGTGCACGACAGTGGAATGTATACTGATCGGTTCCGAATAGACCGGGTATTCCCACGTTTCGTCAAGCGGTCCGGGGAATTCAGCGTCGACACGAAAAGCTCCGCGCGACGCGCGCCCGCTCGGGCTTGCGCAAATTTTCACAAACAAGTATCCTTTGCAGGCTCTGGAGGAAAGGGAGTCGGCGCACGATCGAGGACCCATGACGGACGGCCCCAGGAAGGACGAGGTACGTCTCCCCGGTGAAGTCCTGGGATTGGGTCTCAACATCGTGGCGGCAGGCTTCCTTTTCGGATATCTGGGCCATTGGATTGGAGGGAAGGTGGGCGGGGCCGATGTCCTGGCCGTCGTGGGCGCGCTGCTCGGCGCCCTGGCCGGGTTCTACAGCCTCTACGTCCGCCTGGTTGTTCGTCCGCGGGACGATGGAGAGAAGAAGTCCGGATGAAGGCACTGGGGCTCTACGCGGCTACGGCGGCGCTGGCAATCGCGGCGGTGGTCGTTGGGTTCTGGTTCTTCTTCGACGAGGTGGGTCGGCGTAGCCTGCTCATGGGCGCGTCGGTGGCCTGGGTGGTCCAACTCGGAGCGTTCGCGCTCCTGACGAGGGCGCGGTCGCAGCCCGGTTCGTTCTTTCTTCTCTGGGGCGTGGGGGCGCTGGGGCGGATGGCCGTGGTCGTGGTGGTCGGTCTTGGGATGGATCGTTTCGAGGGCGTAGAGCCCTCGGTCCTGATCCTCTCGTTGGTCGGTTTCCTCTTCCTCTCCCTTCTCATCGAGCCACTATTCTTCGACCGAACCCGAGAGACGGCACCCATCGCGCAATGAGCCTTCTCAGCACGATACAGGAACACGCCCAGGAGGCGGCTCAGCACGGGGAACCCGTCGCCGAGCACGCCGCGGCATCCGAGGTCCACGGCCTGGGTTCGATCTCCGAGATCCCGGAGTTCATCACCCATCACCTCCAGGACTCGCGTGAGTTCGAGTTCGCGGGGATGCACTGGGACCTGAACGCCTTCGCCATGGATCCCATCCATCTGGGTCCGCTGACCATCGACCTGTCCCCCACGCGCCAGCTCATCTTCATCTTCCTGGCGGCGCTCCTGAGCATCGCGGTCTTCGTGCCTGTGGCCCGGAGTCTCGCCCGCCGGGAGCAGGGGAAGGCGCCCAGCGGTTTCGCCAACGGGATGGAGGCGCTGATCCTCTATTTCCGGGACGACGTGGTGCGGGCGAACATCGGCCACGGGGCCGACGCCTTCACCCCGTTCATCCTGACGATCTTCTTCTTCATCCTCTTCATGAATCTCTTCGGGCTCACGCCCCTGGGGATCACCGCGACGGCCAACCTGTCGGTGACCGCGGCCCTCGCGTTGATCTCCTTCGCCGTGACCGAGGTGGCGGGGATGCGGAAGCTGGGACCGGCGGGGTATGCCAGGACGGTGTTCTTCCTCCCCGCTGGACTCCCCTGGGCCATGAAGCCGGTCATGCTTCCCATCATGGCGGTCGTGGAGTTCCTCGGGAAGCTGACCAAGCCCTTCGCTCTGGCGGTTCGTCTCTTCGCCAACATGATGGCCGGGCACATCTTGATCCTGGCCATCGTCGGTCTGGTCCTGGTGACGCAGAGCTTTCTTGTCGGAGGAGCATCGGTGCTCGTCATGAGCGCCCTGATGATCCTCGAGTTGTTCGTTGCATTCCTTCAGGCGTACATCTTTGCGATGCTCACGTCGGTGTTCATCGGTCTGATCCGGCACGCGCACTGATGCGGACGGCCCCGGTGGAGTTCAGTTCGTTCAATCACGTCCGCACGATCGGACGCCAAACCCTCAACAGTTAGAGGATCTTCATCATGTTCGCTCTCTTTCAGGCAGCTCAGGAAACCGCGGCTTCCGGTGGTGTGGGCGCGGGTCTCGCCATCGGCCTCACCGTGATCGGCGCCGGCATCGGCATCGGTCAGATCGGAGCCCAGATGGCCGCCGGTATCGCTCGTCAGCCCGAGGCCACGGCCAACATCCAGACGGCCTCGATCATCCTGGCGGCCCTCATCGAGGGCGCGGCGCTCTTCGGACTCGGTCTCGCCTTCCTGAAGTTCTAGCCCCCTTCGAGATGTCCGTGTCCACGACGGAGCGGACTTCGGGGATCCGGAACTGAAATGGAGAACGTAATGAGGACGAGGTTCGTAGCGTTTGCCGTGGCGGCACTCACGGCGGGTGTTCCGGGATCGGTCCGGGCAGCCGAGGAGGCGGGGACCACCCCGTTGTTCTCGGTCAATCTCGGGACGACCGTGTGGACCGCCATCGTATTCCTGATGTTGTTGGGAATCCTGTGGAAGTTCGCGTGGGGGCCCATCCTCGCCGCGGCGGACGCCCGCGAGAAGGGGATCCAGGACGCGCTGGACGAGGCCGCGAGGCGCAACGACGAGGCGACGAAGCTGCTCGAAGAGCACCGTCGGCAGCTTTCGGACGCGAGGCGGCAGGCGAACGAGCTCATCGCCGAAGGAAAGGCCGCCGGCGAGCGTGTCCGCAAGGAGATCGAGGAGAAGGCCCGTACCGAGGGCCAGGGGATCGTGGATCGCGCGCGTGCCGAGATCGAGCGCGAGCGTGACGCCGCCATCGACGCGCTCCGCAAGGAGTCCGTGGATCTCGCCTTGGCCGCGGCCGGCAAGCTGATACTGGAGAACATGGACCAGGCCAAGGACCGCAAGCTCGTCGAGAAGTATCTCGACGATCTGGCGGGTGGTACGGGAGCCCGGGCGTGAGAGACGAGACCGTTGCGCGGAGCTACGCCGAGGCGTTGTTCGAGCTCGCCCAGCGGCATGAAGGGCTGGAGGCGTACGGCGCCGGTATCGGCGCCGTGGCCGGGCTTCTGGACGAGGACGCGCGGTTCCGTTTGTTCCTCGAGACGCCCCGTATCGCCGATGCGGACCGCAAGGCCGTCATGAAGAAGGCGTTCGGCGGCGAGTTGCCCCGGCAGCTCCTGAATTTCGTGCTCATCACCATAGACAAGCGGAGGCAGCGGCTCCTGCGGGCCATCGCCTCCCAGTTCAACCTGTTGGTGGACGAGCATCTGGGTCGGGAACACGTGGAGGTGACCGTGGCGCGGCCCATGGACGAGGACACCCGGACGGTGATCGCGCAGCGCCTTTCCGCGGTGCTGGGTAAGGAGGCCATCCCCCATGTTCGGGTGAAGCCCGAGGTGTTGGGTGGCCTCATCGTACGTACGGGTGACACGATCTACGACGGATCGGTGCGGCGGCATCTCGAAGACATGCGTCGCAGCTTGATGAAGGCCGAGATCCCTTCCGGGGCGGCCGGCGCGGGCGCGTCCTGAGCCCGATCCATTCACTTTAGGACCGAATAGAAGATGGCCAACGATTCCCAGCTTCGAGCCAGCGAGATCAAGGGTGTTCTGCTTTCCGAGATCGAGCACTACGAGGAAGAGCTTCACGCCGAGGAAATCGGCGAGGTGCTTGAGGTAAAGGACGGCATCGCGCGCATCTACGGCCTGACCAAGGCCATGGCGTCCGAGATGCTCGAGATCACCCCCTCCGGATCCGGTGAGGCGGTGACCGCCCTGGCGCTGAACCTCGAAGAAGACAACATCGGCGCCGTGATCATGGGTCAGTGGACCCATCTGCACGAGGGCGACCAGGTGCGCCGCACCGGTCGCGTCCTCGACGTGCCGGTGGGTGCCGGGTATCTCGGCCGGGTCGTCGACCCGCTCGGAAATCCCGTGGACGGCCTGGGCCCCATCGATCCCATCGAGGGTTCCCGCCAGATCGATATCGTGGCTCCGGGGATCGTGCTCCGGCAGCCGGTGGGCGAGCCCCTCCAGACCGGGCTCAAGGCCATCGACTCGATGATTCCGGTGGGCCGGGGTCAGCGCGAGCTGATCATCGGGGACCGCGGCACGGGAAAGACCGCCGTGGCCGTGGATACCATCATCAATCAGAAGGACACGGACGTCATCTGCATCTACTGCGCCATCGGTCAGCGGGCCGGCAAGGTCCGCGGAGTGGTGGAGACGCTCCGCGAGGCCGGCGCGCTGGACTATACCATCGTGGTCACGGCCAACGCCTCCGACCCGGCGCCCATGCAGTACATCGCGCCCTATTCGGCGACGGCGCTGGCCGAGCACTTCATGTGGCAGGGCAAGCACACCCTGGTCGTGTACGACGACCTTTCCAAGCAAGCCCAGGCGTACCGTCAGCTCTCGCTGGTGCTCCGCCGTCCTCCGGGGCGCGAGGCCTACCCGGGTGACGTGTTCTATCTCCACTCCCGGCTCCTCGAGCGGGCGGCGAAGCTGTCCGAGGAGCAGGGCGGTGGGTCCCTCACGGCGCTTCCCATCATCGAGACCCAGGGCGGAGACGTTTCCGCGTACATCCCGACCAACGTGATCTCCATCACCGATGGGCAGATCTTCCTGGAGCCGGATCTCTTCTACTCCGGTGTCCGTCCCGCGGTGAACGTGGGTATCTCGGTGTCCCGGGTGGGTGGTTCGGCGCAGATCAAGGCCATGAAGAAGGTGGCCGGTCGCCTCCGCCTCGATCTCGCGCAGTATCGCGAGTTGGAGGCCTTCGCCCAGTTCGGGTCCGACCTCGATGCCGCCACCCAGCGCCAGCTCGCGCGGGGTGCCCGGACCGTCGAGATCCTCAAGCAGCCCCAGTACCAGCCCATGACGGTTGAGAGCCAGGTCGCGGTCATCTACGCGGTGACCAACGGGTATCTCGACCAGGTCGGGGTGGAGCGGGTGCGCGTGTGGGAGCTGGGCTTCCACCAGCACATGGCCGCGAGGTTCCAGGAAGTGCTCGACGGGATCCGGGAGGGCAAGCAGCTCACAGAGGAGATCGAGGGCAAGCTGGTCGAGGCCATCAAGGATTACAACGAGGTCTTCGCGTCCGAGGAAGAGGCCCGGCAGTCCGCCGGCGCGTCGGCCTGACGTTCGTGAACACGAAGACCCTGAACGAGGACTGACGAGACGTGGCGGGCGCAAGAGACGTAAAACGCCGGATCAAGTCGGTTGACAACACCCGGCAGATCACCCGGACCATGGAACTCGTGGCGACTTCCAAGTTGAAGCGAGCCACGGACCGTGTCTATGCCGCACGTCCCTATGCCGAGGCCCTTCGCGACGTCGTGGGGAGCCTGTACGCGCCGGGGATGAGCGAGAAGTACCCCATCCTGCGCCAGCCGGCACAGGTGAAGCGGGTGGCGGTCCTGCTCCTGACGGCCAACCGGGGACTCGCCGGTGCGTACAACGCGAACCTCATCAAGGAGGCCCGGAACCTCCTGGAGGATCTGCGGCGGAAGGGGATGGAGACGGAGCTTCACATCGCGGGAAAGAAGGGGATCGCCTTCTTCCGCTTCCGTGGTGAGGAGATGATGACCCAGCGCGTCGACATCGGAGACAGTCCCACCGTGGAGGATGCGGAGTCCCTCGTCGGACCCATCCGCGACCGCTTCGAGGCGGGTCATGTCGACGCGGTCTACGTGGTGGGATCCGACTTCAGGTCGGCCGTGTCCGCTCCGCCCGCGGCGCGGGAGTTGCTGCCCATCCGACCGAAGGAGAACGCGGCTTCGGCCGACACGTTCATCCTGTCACCGGCGGGCGATCACATCCTGGAGCGGATCCTTCCGCTCTACGTGCGAAACGCCGTATTCACGGCGTTGGTGGAAAACGTCGCCGCCGAGCAGGGTGCCCGGCGTACTGCGATGAAGAATGCGACGGATAACGCCGGGGAGATGCTCGAGCTTCTCACCCGTTCCTATAACCGGGCCCGTCAGGCCCAGATCACGCAGGAAATCGCCGAGATTGTGGGCGGTTCCGCAGCCCTCGAGTAGGGTCGCCAACCAGCGGCGTTCGGAGACAGGGAAACATGGCTGATCAGAATATCGGAAAGGTCGTACAGGTCATCGGGCCGGTTCTCGACGTGGAGTTCGACCCGGAGCATCTGCCGGACATCTACAACGCCCTCCGTGTCACGGAGAAGCGGGAAGGTGGTACCGACATCGACCTGGTGGCCGAGGTGCAGCAGCACATCGGACGCGGACAGGTTCGTGCGGTTTCCATGACGTCCACCGACGGGATCACCCGTGGCATGGACGTGGTGGACACCGGACAGGCGATCTCGGTACCGGTGGGTGAGGCCGCCCTGGGGCGGATCCTCAACGTTCTCGGTGAGCCGGTGGACCAGCAGGGTCCGGTGGGGGGAGACAAGGCGGCCGAGGTGGAGCGCTGGCCCATCCATCGTGATGCGCCCAAGTTCGATGCCCTCGAGCCCAAGACCGAGATCTTCGAGACCGGAATCAAGGTCGTCGACCTCCTGGCGCCGTACGTGAAGGGAGGGAAGACGGGTCTCTTCGGTGGTGCCGGTGTGGGGAAGACCGTCATCATCATGGAGCTCATCAACAACATCGCCATGGAGCACGGTGGACGTTCCGTGTTCTGCGGCGTGGGCGAGCGGACCCGTGAGGGGAACGACCTCTGGCTGGAGATGAAGGAGTCGGGCGTTCTCGAGTCCACGTCCCTGGTGTACGGTCAGATGAACGAGCCGCCGGGAGCGCGCCTCCGGGTAGGACTCTCCGGCCTCACCATCGCGGAATACTTCCGCGACGTGGAGCAGCAGGACGTCCTCCTCTTCGTGGACAACATCTTCCGATTCACCCAGGCGGGATCCGAGGTTTCGGCCCTCCTGGGCCGCATGCCCTCCGCGGTGGGGTACCAGCCCACGCTGGGTACGGAGATGGGTGAGCTCCAGGAGCGCATCACCTCCACGCGGAACGGATCCATCACTTCGGTGCAGGCCATCTACGTGCCGGCGGACGACCTCACCGACCCCGCTCCGGCCACGGCCTTCACCCACCTGGACGCGACCACCGTGTTGTCCCGCGCCATCTCGGAGCAGGGCATCTACCCCGCGGTGGACCCGCTCGACTCGACGTCCCGCATCATGGACCCGCAGTTCGTGGGAGAGCGGCACTACAAGGTGGCGACCCAGGTGCAGGCGATCCTCCAGCGGTACAAGGATCTCCAGGACATCATCGCCATTCTCGGCATGGACGAGCTCACCGAGGAAGACAAGATCATCGTGGGCCGTGCCCGTCGGATCGCGCGCTTCCTCTCCCAGCCCTTCCACGTCGCGGAGCAGTTCACCGGCATTCCGGGCAAGTACGTGAAGCTCGAGGAGACCATCGAGTCCTTCGAGCGCGTGGCCAACGGTGAGTTCGATCACCTTCCGGAGCAGGCGTTCTACATGATGGGTGGCATCGACGACGTCATCGCCAACGCCGAGAAGTTGGAGAAGGGAGGCTGACGTGGCCGACAAGGTCTTGAACGTTCGGGTCGTGTCACCGCAGAAGGTGGTGTTCCAGGACGCGGCCGCTTCCGTGGTCGCCCCTGCGTGGGACGGGCATCTCGGTATCCTTCCCGGGCACGCGCCCATGCTCGCGCTTCTCGGGGCCGGAAGCCTGGCCGTCGATCTTCCGGGGGGCGGGAGCCGCTCGTTCCAGATCGGCGGTGGCGTGTTGAAGGTGGAGGGAACGGAGGTTACCGTCTTGACGGAGCATGCGGGTGACGAGTTGCCCGCCGACCTCCTGGCGGGATTCGTCATCCATCCCGAGGACGTGGCGTAGGCAAAGGCGTCTTCGCGGGCGATCAAGAGGCGGGAGGACGAGAATCCGTTCTCCCGCCTCTGTCTTTTCCCCATTCGTGGGCTCGGCTTCACCATGCGTATCGATCTGCACATCCACACGGATGCCTCCGACGGCCAGTGGTCGGCGGCCGAGGTGATTCACGGGGCCGCCCGCGGAGGACTGGATGTCATCGCGATCGCGGACCATGACACCACCCGGTCCGTCGAGGAAGCCCGCGAGTTGGGGCGGGACCTCGACGTGCAGGTGATTCCCGCCATCGAGGTCAGCTCGACCTCCGAGTCGAGGGAGATCCACGTACTGGGGTATTTCGTGGACCCCGACGCTCCCTCCCTGCGGGACCACGAGTCGCGGGCGTGCCGCCTCCGGGAGGACCGGATGCGGGAGATGGTGGCGCGCCTGGTCGCTTCGGGCGTGGACGTGACGTTCGAGCAGGTGTTGGAACAGGCGGGGGGCGCGTCCTCCACCGTGGGGCGTCCGCATCTGGCGCGCGCGCTGGTGGACCAGGGGTATGCGTCGTCCATCCCCGACGCGTTCAATGCCCATATCGGTGATCATCGGCCCGCCTTCGTGCCCACGGGGATGATGTCGCCGGAAGAGGCGGTGGAACTCGTGCTGGCCGCCGGCGGGATTCCGATGTGGGCTCATCCTCCCGGAGATCTGGTCGACCAACTCCTCCCCGGAATGATCCGAGCCGGGCTGGGAGGCATGGAGGTGTACCGACCCACCACCCGCCGGAACGACATCCTCCGGCTGGAGGGGATCTGCCGTACGTCGGGCCTCCTCATGAGCGGGGGGTCGGACTGGCACACGCCCCTGTCGGGCCAGGCCCTGGGCGACTTTTTCGTCACCGCGGACGAAGTGGAGGGACTCCTGGCGGCGGGGGGCCTGTAGCCGGAATCGAGGCCCCGGAATCCGTTGACGCCCCAATGGGGTTGTTCTATCTTTCTTAGCTCCGCCGGAACTGTGGTTTCGTTGCGATTCGGGCGGACGACGAGCTTATTGACAACCAGGGTAGAGAGAGAAGAAGAAGAGCCTTAGGCGGCGATGCGCGCGAGCGTGTTGCTGAGCCGAGGTGTGTTGGAAGGCTTTTGGAATGACTGGCGGAGAAGAGAAGTTGG
>Ga0224501_10000734_pt1 | contig 25396 bp, 28 predicted proteins | sample SF_Oct11_sed_USG_4_FD_169105 | JGI IMG/M metagenome (GOLD analysis project Ga0224501, IMG submission 169105) | Sediment microbial communities from San Francisco Bay, California, United States - SF_Oct11_sed_USGS_8_1 | ecosystem: Environmental > Aquatic > Marine > Sediment | place: USA... | reverse complement strand
GCTCTTAGGGCCATGAATTCGTCGCCGACTGTGCCTATTGTTCGGTCTGAGATGACGTCGACGATTGGGTAGCGTCTTTCGTCTGGGATCATGGATAGGTTTTCGTAGTAGTACTGGTGGGTTTTTCGGGTTTTTTTCAATGTGTCGCCTTCTAGCCAGAGGTTTCTCAAGGTATGTAGATAATTGGTGACCTCTAAAAGCTTAGCATTGGACAGGTTGCGGTAAGGATAAGCTCGCCGCACGACTTCAAGCATCTCATCAATTGTTGTTCGGCGTTTATCAATCAGTATTCCGACAATTTGGTGGGCTAATACGTCTAAGGCGTTTTCGTGTATCAGGAGGGGTTCCAATTGGCTCTTGTAGGCTCGGCGTATCGCGGTTAATGCTTCCATGATGTCGTCTGGAAAAGCTGTTACGATTACACCTTTGGAAGTCATGTCTAGCTTGTGGCCGCTTCTGCCTACGCGTTGGATGAGGCTGCAGACTTGGCGGGGTGAGAGATACTGGATAACGAGGTCAACGTGTCCAATGTCGATGCCCAGTTGCAGGGTGCTGGTGCAGACGATGGCTTTCAGCGCTTTGGCTTTGAACTCGTCTTCTATTAGCGTTCGTTCTGTCTTGGATAAGGAGCCGTGGTGAACTGCTATGTCTTTGGTTAGCTGGTTGAACTTGTGTCCTAGCATTTCAGCGTTTGTTCGACTGTTCACGAAGATGAGGGTTGAAGTGTGCTTGTTTACGAGGTCGAGGATTCGTCTTATTCTGGCGGCTGCTTCAGGAGCAGTGTGTAGTTTTTGGGCTAGGTCATAGTCTGGGTCGTTTGGAGTTGGATGTTCTACGGTGTAGTGGTAGCCTTTTGGCAAGGAAACTTCCACTACCCTGATATAACGGTTGGTTCCGGCAATGAATTTGGCGACTTTCTGTGGGTTTCCAACTGTGGCGGATAAGCCGACTCTTTGAAACTCTTTCTCGGTGATCTCTAATAGACGTTCCAGAGCTAAAGTGAGCTGAACGCCTCTTTTGTCTTCGGCTAGCTCATGGACCTCGTCGATGATGACGTAACGGACATGTTTAAGGTGTTGTCGCATGCGGGTGCCTGGCAAGATGGCTTGAAGAGTTTCAGGAGTGGTTACCAGCATGTTGGGCGGGCGAAGGGCTTGGCGTCGGCGAATCTTTATTTCCGTGTCTCCGTGTCGAACCTCAACTGAAAAGCCCAGATGCTTAGCCCAAAATGAAAGCCGCTTCACCATGTCTCGGTTAAGAGCTCGAAGAGGCGTAACGTAAAGAATTGAAATTCCATGCTTTTTTGGTTGCCGAATAAAATTTGAAAAAACGGGGAGCAAGACAGCCTCGGTTTTGCCGCTGCCAGTAGGCGCAATTAAAAGAACATTTTCTCCCTTTAGAATCAGGGGAATAGCCTCAACCTGAGGCAGAGTAGGCTCAGAAAACCCCAACTCAGCTAGAGCTTTTCGTACCGGCGTTTCAAGTAAACCATAAACGTTTAAACTTGGCGATTCCTTTTCTGCCATTTCCAAAACTGCCCTTTTATCTAAAAATACCTTCTTCCAATTCTTTATAAATGGCTCAGTCTTAAGCCTAGCATGCTAGTTTAGATGCTGGTTGTGGCAACGGCTACTTCAACCGCATCGTAGCCCGTGGTCTCAAGGATGAAATCGGGTCGAATGGTTGCAAAAATCTTTGGTGGCTTTCTGAAATTCACGGCAGGAAGACCTAAACCTCTCTACGCCTCATACATCGTGACTAACCGGTGTAACCTGAGATGCAGCTTTTGCGACTCCTGGAGAATGAACAAGCCTGAGCTACCGACTAGGAAGGCCTTGATTGCCATAGACGAGGTTTGCCGCTCAGGCGTTGCATTATTTGACTTCGGCGGGGGCGAGCCACTGTTGCGCAAAGACTTGCCGCTTCTAGCCAAAAGGGCGTCATCCTACGGCTGCATAGTAGGAATGGACACTAATGGCACGCTTCTAAAGAGAAATGCAGTTTCTGAGATCGCGCGCGCCTTTGACGTTGTCCTTGTATCCCTTGACGGACCCAGAGAAGTTCATGACAGATGGAGGGGGGTTCGCGGAACCTTCGACAAAGCTGTAAAAGCGATAATATTGTTGAAGGAAGGTGGAGTCAGGGTTGGAGCGAACACCATGGTGTCTCCTTGGAACATCGAAATCTTGCCAGATTTCATTGAGTGGCTCGGTAGCTTAGTCGATTTCATCATGATTCAACCTATCCACCCGTATCCTCCTCCGCCTCAAAACAGGCCTTCCCCCAAAGCAGTTCGGGAGCTTTTGAACTATTTGTTGAATCTTAAACGTAAGAACCCTGGGTTCTTACTGGTGCCTACTGACTTTGTTAAAGGGTTTAAGCTGTTTTTTGATGGTAAAGTACCGAAGATATGCCACGCTGGAGAGCTTTATGTGTCCATTGACCCGATGGGTAGGCTCCTAGCTTGCACTGCTCGATCGGACATAGTGCTCGGCAACCTCCTCGAGCATTCGACTAGCGAAATTTTAGACGAAAGGACAAAAAATCCAGATTGGCTTAAAGTCTCCTCTTGTAGGGGATGTTGGCTCGAATGCACCGCGGCAGTCTCAATATCGATGATGAAGCCGCTTCAGGAAGCGCTTCATTTAATTGGTCTTTAGAACGTCTATCAAGGACCTGCATGGCGCTTTAAACAATCGTACAGAAAATGGAACGAAAAAACAGCAGAAACTTCAGCCATAGCCCTCTAGACAGAGCCTCTCAAGTCCTTTAAAGAAGAGCATAGAAGGCAAAAGATTATCTACCATATCAACAAATTTTGAAGGATGTGTATGTGCTTTGGTCTTAGGTAAAAAGCAACGAATGTTGACCTTAGGCCTGATATCAGTTTTGTCTAGCGTATTTTTCTACGTTTTTGTTGACGCCCCTTTGTGCGAGTACGTCATCCCTGAAGAACAACTTCCAGTCTACTGGATTCCTATAAGCCTAATCATGTTTCTTTTCACCTACGGAATGACTTTAGGACCACTCTTATGGAACTTTGAGAACAAAACTCGCGAAGACTACATTGGAGTCACTCTATTGATCGCAACTCCGCTCATCCTTGTCAGTTCAGGCATCCTCGATGTGATAAGTGCATCCGTGATAGAATACCTGAGCCGAAGAGAACCCCTAAACTGGCTAAACTACGAAAACTGGTGGTGGATGGATCCCTATCCAATTAATGGATTGTCAATTCCATGGTCAATCCCATGGTTTGTTTCGCTCGTTTTAGGTCATGCACACACTTTGACAACTGATGTGCTAATCGGGTCTACCATTGGGCTAGGCACACTCGTCTTCTTATGGGTCGTTTACGCACGCTCTTAAATAACGTGAGCAAGAGAGCCAAACGTTTTCTTGGACCCCCCCTCATCCCTCATAAGGACACGGACTGGTTATCATTCAACCTGCTCTGTGAAGCCTTTCTATCTTTTACATACTGTGATTCACCTTACAGCGAACTTATTGCTCCAGATGAACACGCTTCTATGCAATAAAGGCAGCCGCTACATGCACCCACGTTAATTCTAGGGTATCCCTTTTTCAACAAAACGGCGTCATTTGGACAAACCAAAACGCAACGACCACACTTGGTACAAGCATTTCTATCCAACGATATCTTCACATCTCCAACACAATACATCGTGGGATAGTCCTTGGGAAGAATTCGTGTAATCGGATACGCGGTTTTGTAAAACAATTTGTTTATTTTTAGTTGGAAATACCTGAAAAAGCGATCTTTGAATTTTTCTTTGCTAAATAAGGGGGTGATTTTCAGTCTTAAGTTCTCTAGCTCTTCGCCCTTGACGTTTATGTTTTTGATGTTCGCTGTTCCGAGGCCCTTCATCGAAGCATATTTCAAAACGCTTATTTCGCTGGGGTTGAAGCCCATGATATACGACGCAATAGCGTCAACGGCGACTGGGTCATTTCCGGCTAAGATTAAATTTGACTCTACAGGCTTGACCATTAAAGCAGTTGCTCCAGCACTACCTACTATTCCGTCTATGACTGCCATAGTCGGTCTTATTATTGAGCAAAGATCGGCAATCGCTTTTTCTAAACCTTTGCGGTGAGTCACGTGCTTCTCGATTCCAGGCAAGACACCCTTCATGTTTTTTAGACTTAGACTTACTTTTACAATTTCGTGCATCTTGAGCTTGGCAACGCTTATGATTTTGTCACATGTTAGAGCTGTCTTGGCTATTCTTACTGTCTCCAAGATGAGGGGGTTGGGAACAGAGACTTCGGCGATTTCATCTTCATTTAAATCCACCACATCTATACCGTATTTGGTTCCAAGCTCGTATACGCCAAGTTTCTCGAAAACCTTGCTTGTGCTCAGGGGATAAATTGATCCCTCACCTATTATAGGGCTTCCGCCAGCTTCTAAGACGAGCTTAATTAGTCCATCCACAATCTTTAGGTTCGTTGTAACTCCACTACTTGAAAGTTTATCTGCGCAAAAATTTGGCTTGATAAGTACCTTGTTGCCTTTATTCACGTATCTTCCTACTCCGCCTATGAGACCGATTGCTTTGAGTATAGCTTCTTCAATTTGTGCGTGGTCTTTTTCTACTTCGACTAGAGAGACAACAGATTTGAGATCAGAAGCATCGGGCGATGAGTCTCCTAGCACAGTTCTACACCATTTTCATGGCAATTTCACCTATTTGGAATAAGTCTCGGAAATTTGAGTCGAGTCTAAAGCTCTTTGTTAACCACATTATTGCTGAAGGATCCGACCACGCTTGATCGTAACACTCCGTACACGAATAAAATTTCGGAAAATTGCTGTAGCATTTCTGTAGGTCTTTGACATGGCACATCTTTCTTAGGAAAAGGCATGGATACACCCATCCATCCCAATCTAAGTAAATCATGCTTTCACCTGCACAGCAAGGGAAAAGACGCCTTTCATCCCTCAAGTACTCAATGGCACCCCTAAGACCGAGAAGGGTATTGAAGACGGGATAGTTCTCTTTTTTTAGGCGTATTGCCAATTCTAATGTCTTCTGTAGCCAATCTCTTGAAGGTAGGTTCCAGTTGTCGGCGTGAAGAGATCCGCCCGATCCGGGATAGGACAGCACCAAAGTCGCGTCAAAATTTTGAGCAATGTCAATTAGCTTTACTATGTCTTGGTCCCCTAAGAGAAGGGTACTAAAATCCACGCGTAAACCCATGCGCCTGCACAAGTTAGCGCCATTGAGAACCTTTCTGAACAAGTGCGGGTGTCCTCGAACTTTATCGTGTTTCTCGTCAGGGTAGTCCAGTGAGATCGTTATTAGATCTGCTTTGGAAATAGATGCAACTTCTTGGCTCAGTAGGGATCCGTTTGTGTTTACTTGGACGATGAAACCTTTTTCATGCGCGTAATCGATGACTTCTTTGATGTAAGGATACAGTAGAGGCTCTCCCCCTGTTATGCTCAAGATGTAGCAACCAATAGCATCTAGGGCGTCAACGGTTTGAAGAGCTTCTTCCGGCGAGGGCTCTATTGTCGGTTTTCTCCACACCTTGCAAAACTTGCATTTGCAGTCGCAACGTGTTGTGATAGCCCACATTGCAATGGAAGGCCCTGTTCTACCTGACTTAAATGTTATTAACGCGTATTTCCGCCATTTAGTTAGACGAAGTTTCAAAAGCGAAAAAAACAACAAAGCTGCGGATGACATAACTGAAAGAGCAGAACTCATTTCAAGCTTACACCTGATAAAATGAAGTGCAATAAGGTGATATTTAACGATGCGTGCGTTTTCTGCGCACCATAAGCCGGTTATAGCGTTTACTTGCGATGATTTGTCTTTTAAGACCACAATATCTGTGCTGAAGAGATTCCTAAGAATTGTTGACAAATATGACATGAATGTCACGTTTTTTGCCGTACCTGAAAGTACTGCTGGTGTAAGGTTTCAGGGTCCTATTGTGAGAATTATTAAGGATGCCTGTAGTTGCGGTCATGAGGTGGGGCTTCACGGTTTGCATCATGTGCCCTTTGAAATGGGTGTTCGCTTTGGTCCTTTCGATTTAGGCTACGCATTAATAAATGAGAGAGTTTCAAGGGGGCTTAGGATTCTAAGAGAGGATTTGGAGCTGACGTGTTTGGGATTTAGAGCGCCTTACTATCAGTACAGCAAGACGTTGCTAAGGGTTCTTAACGACCTCGGTTTTCTGTATGACTCCTCTGAAATATCAATGATGGATCTTGTATTTTCCTACTTTCCCCCATTGAGGGCTTTTTTAGTTTCTCTTAGTCGGAAATTCTTGAGAGCCACTGGATCTAAGCCATACCACCCTTTAGGTTTAAGATTGCTGGAAATACCAGTTACGCGAGAGTATACATGGCATAATCTAAAACTTGAAGTTAAACCGTTGATTGCTGTTTTCAAGAGAGACGTTTCTCACATGGATGCAAGCATATTGGTTGTCAATTCCCACCTCGGAAGCCTGTCTGTCTGGGGTTTAGAGATTCTAAAACAGTTTTTTCAGCATGTTAAGGACGCTGGTCTAAGTATACTGACTTTAGGCGAAATAGCTAGTCGAAAAGCATAAATTCTCTTCGCAGGCAGTCTCATTTGCGAAAAATCGTGATAAAACCTAAGGGGAAAAGACCGCTAGGGGTGACAATCCTTGCCATTCTCAATATGTTAAGAGGAGGCACTTGCATATTCTTCTCCTTAATCTCATTTTCGTTTGGCCGCATCATTTTATTACCATCTTATATTACTCCAACCATGGTATTATCGATAGGAATAATTGCTTTCGTTGCTGGACGGGGCTTTTTACATGGAAGCGAATGGGCCTGGATTCCAGGCGTTATCATTGAGATCATTGGCATCGTTCTTTTCATAATATTGTTCAACTTCCCCTCTAACCTCATTTCTGCGGTCGTCGTCGCCGTCTGTGCATATGATCTTTACTATCTCTTCGGGCCAAACGCTAAGTCTTGGTTTGGCAAGGCTTAAGAAACTTGCCACATGGAAGTTGTGGAAGTATACCCTTATTTTAAAAGGATGCAAGAGAAAAGAAACTGTGGTTTAAGACGAGAGGAGAAGGCTGTCTTTGGAATCATTGAATCTTTTGATACGAGTCGCTTTTTCACTCTTTGTAATGGTTTTCATAGTTCTTCACTACACTAGTATATGCCTCTTTAGTTCCCCTCGTAAGAGCTCACATTCTGGTCATGTTAAAAACGTTCAATGGAAAGTTTCCGTTATCATCCCTGCCCACAACGAGGAAGATCTGATAGAAGGCCTGATCCTCAGGCTTAGAGGATCAAGTTATCCCATTCATGAAATTATTGTGGTCGACGACGGCTCTACAGATTCAACGTATGAAGTTGCTAGAAATATGAGTGTGAACGTACTGCGAAACAAAGAAAGGCTCGGAAAGCCAGCCGCGTCAAATGCAGCGGTAAGAGAGGCAAAAGGAGACATTGTTGTCATTTTTGATGCAGACACTTTGCCAGATAAGGATTGTGTTGGACATTTAGTAAAGCACTTTGAGTTAGAAGATGTAGGCGCTGTCGTGGGATGCGCTAAGGTTTTAGAGAATGGCTTTATTAGTAAGCTCGTTGGGCTAGAATTCAACCTGTGTTTTTACTTAATCGAACCGTTTTCAGATAAGTTTAACTTCTTTCCGATCGTTCACGGAGCAAATTTCGCCATTAAGCGTGAACTGGCGCATTTTCGTGAAGACGCACTAACAGAAGACTTTGATTTAACGGTAAATCTTACGAAGAAAGGGTACAAGATTAGGTTTCAACCAGAGGCTGTAAATTATGTTTCAGCGCCGTCCTCGTTTTTTCTTCTGGTAAGGCAAAGAGAAAGATGGTTAGAGGGGATTCTTGAAACTTGCGTGTGGAATCGCGGCTTCTGGAAAAAAGTTTTTCCACGCCTTGGCTTTTTAGGATTGTTCTTAAAGGCATTAGAATACGTGATACCCCTGGTTTGGGCTTCAAGCTTCTCTCTCTTCTGCATTTCTCTTCTCCTTAACGATTTCTTTTTACTGTTAACGGCGCTTGCCTCTGTTATGACTTGTACATTAACTATGTTTTACGCACAATTTCGCTCTAAGGACAAGATGACCTGTCTTCTCTGTGTACCGTTTCTTAGCTATTTTTATAACTTGTTTGTTGCGTGGCTTTTCCTCAAGTCACTAGTCCTCAGGGTTTTTAGCAGAAAACTGGTTACTGCGGGGAAGGAGTGATTTTTAGAAAGCTGAGAGTGAAAAGTAGCAAAATGTACAGAGAAGCAATAAAAGCACACATAATTAATCCTTTTCTAACCCTTTCAGGTTTGACCGCGGAGTACATTATGGATGCCGCAATTAAGGGTATGATGTATATTGCGAGTGGGTCGTAGACCACGTCACGCCAAACAATTGCAACGCCCAACACTAAGCATAAAGCACCCATCTTCAATGCTTTGCTGATTCCCAGAACAACAACGGTCGTTCTTAACTCCGCACCTTTATCAGCTGCGTAATCTATGGCGGAAACCATGATGCACACGGAAACCGAAATGAGGGAGATGCCTAAAATATAGTAAAGCGGGATCTCGCACACTGGCATTCTCATAGACCATCCGCCACAAAACGGTATGATAAAAAATCCCAGAATGTTTGAAATTAGGTCCCATGGAGCTCTCGCCTTAAACCTGGGCCAATACGAATAAGAGACGGATAAAGTGATACTTGCCGACGCGAGGGTCAGAAAGAAAACCGAAACTGAAGAGCTTAGGAGAATAGCTGCAAGAGCTGAAGTAAAGTTCAAAACTTTTAGCATAGAGCTGAGGGATGGTTTGATCAGCACCGGGTTTGTGTACCCGAACCTGCTACTTCTGTCTAATCTATCCGTGTCTTTAGCGTCAATGAGAGAATTAAGGGAAAAACTCATGACAGAAACTAATATGATGACTGCAATTCCTACGATCGTTTCGTAGTTAACAATTATGACGTAGTCTATCCACATAATACCCATAAGGAAGCTACCTATAGGAATCAGCAGGAGAGGCGGTCGAAGAATATTCAAAACAAGACCCAAACGTCCCATAACGCCTTTGCACCACACGCGTGTAGTTTAGTTAGGAATATGTAGTTTACGAATAGGAATAGCGCCACACTGAAGAACTTGCCATGCTTTCTAAAAGTCTCGATATCGTCGATTTCTTGTTTTTCTGCGTTGGATCTTTCACTATGTAGGCACGCAAAACTATACGGCTGATAACTTTGTAAAATATATTTTGAGGCACATTGAAACAGTTTATGGGAAGATAAATGTTTAGGGCGGTTATCTTTGATTGGGACGGGACTCTAGCTGACACGAAGAAAGCTGTTGTAGAGTCCTTCAAAACGGTCTTAACGGAAATCGGTTGTATAGTTAACGATGAGTTTTTAGAAAGACGAATTGGCACTGGTACAAGAAAGATGTTGGAGGACGCTCTGGACGAATGCAATATCACCTTTAACCATGCAATGCTGGAGGAGCTTGCTGGAAAGAAGGTTAGGCTTCAAACAGAACTTTCCAAACATGTAACTCTTTTCGAAGGAGCCACAGACCTGCTAGACGCTCTGTATGGTAGAGTAAAAATCGCTTTGGCAACCATGAGCAGCAGACCAGTCATTGACAAGCTACTCACAGAAAAACAAATCAAAAAATACTTCAACGCCGTAGTTACAGCAGACGAAATCTCTAAACCAAAACCCGACCCAGAAATCTTCCTACTAGCAGCAACAAAACTAAACCTCCCACCGCAACACTGCGTAGTCCTAGAAGACTCGATATTCGGAGTAGAAGCCGCTAAGGCAGCAAAAATGAAATGCGTAGCCATCCCCTCAGGAGCCTACACCAAAAAAGAACTCAAAAAACAAAAACCAAACCTACTAATAGACAGCCTCACCCAAACCCAGACTATACTAAACTACATCCTCCAAACCCAACCCTAGAGCATGATCAAAAAAGACACTTATATATGTAAGGGGAGCCTAGACCCCCTATACCCGTCTCTGTCTCTCTAGAACCCCCTAAGCGACCGACCCTCAACACACAAAAAACATAAACCACCAAACTTTAAATCACCAAACCACAACTAACAGTAAAGGAGGTTCACAACCCTTGTTCAAAGCAAAAATAACAGACGCAAAACAACTAAAAGACGCAATCACAGCCATATCAACCCTCATAGACGAAGCAACCTTCAACCTAAACCCAGAAGGAATCAAACTACGAGCCATGGACCCCTCACGCGTAGCCATGATCGACTTCGAATGGCCAAAAACAGTCTTCGACGAATACACATGCACAGAACCCACAAAAATGTGCATAAACATAACCGAACTACTCAAGCTGCTAAGACGAACAGCAAAAGACGAAACCATAGAACTAACACTAGACGAAAAAACAGCACGACTACAAATCACAATAACAGGAAAATACACCCGCAGCTTCAACATGCCCACCCTAGAAGCCATAGAAGAAGAAGTCCCAACCCCAAAAGTCGCCTTCAACGTACAAGCAAAACTCACAACAGACGGACTATCCCAAGCCATCGAAGACGCCAACCTAGTAAGCGACCACGTAAAAATCGAAATAGACAAAGAAAAAATGACCATGCGCGCCACAGGAGACCTCATGGGAGCAACCATAGAAATGAAAAAAGGAAGCGACGCCCTCCTAGACCTAGAAGCCAAAGAACCATCCAAAGCCACCTTCAGCCTCAGCTACCTCTCAGAAATCGTCAAAGCCGCAGTAGCAACCTCCGACATAGCCACCATAGAATTCTCCACAGACATGCCCATCCGCCTAGACTTCCAACAACCAAAAGAAGGAAAACTAACATTCTACCTGGCCCCCCGCATAGAGGTGGAATAACACGAAAACCCGGAGGGGAAACACGTACTCACCAGAAGCGACTTGGCCAAATACCCCTTCACAAACGAAGCAGCCGAATACGTGAGAAACCTAGACCTAAAAATCGAAGACATGAGCAACCCCATACTAACCAGAGCAGAACAACGAATAGAAGAAGCCCTCCTCTACGCCCACGTGAACACCGGGTCACGCAACAACGAAATAGAAATCCCCTCCTTCCCAGTCGCAGTTATGATGGTAGCCTCAACCGCAGACACACTCATGAAAAGAAGATACGCACTAGCTGAAGCCAAACGAGTTTACAACCTACTCAACGAAGAAGAAAAAGACATGATCCTAAAAATCGCAAGCGCCTTTAATTGGAGAATTAGACTAACCAACAATATACCACCTTACGAATTCGCGCTATCCTTCACAGACTATTTAAAAAACACAACAAGATTTCAAGCCAAACAATGGAAACTCGTCAACCGGATTGTGGTTGACGGAGAAGTTTATTTGACACAAGACCACACAGCTCGTCTCCTAGAGGAAGAGGTGCGCGCACACATCGAGAAAAAACTAGACACGAAAGGCAAGTTCGCACTGCCACAAAACGTTGCTGATCGTCTAGAGCAACTAAAAAAGACATTCATAAAACAAAAAGGAAAAATTCAATTCGAAGAGTTCCCAAAAGAGGTCAATATCACCGCTTTTCCACCCTGCATCAAAAACATGTACGACAACATAAACTCCGGACACCACCTCTCCCACATCGGCCGCTTCGCACTAACATCCTTCCTAATAAACATAGGCATGACCCCGGAAAACGTAATCAACCTGTACCGCTCCCTCTCCGACTTCAACGAAAGACTAACCCGCTATCAGGTAGAACACATAGCCGGCGGAAGAGGCTCACGAACAAAGTACATACCACCCCGATGCAACACGCTACGCACCCACGGAGTCTGCACCAGCACAGACCAAATCTGCAAAGGAACACGCCACCCACTCGCATACTACCGAAGAAAACTAAGAACCATAAAAACAAAAACCCCAACAGAGCAAACACAAAAATGACAGAAACCAAAACGTTTGTCCGAAACAAATTCTCAGAATACTACCAGAAACACTCACCCAGCATCAAGCCTCCCACCCAAATAGAAAAGCGCGAATTCGGATTCCTCGCGCTCAAAGAAAGATTTATGATCCGACACAAAGGCTTCAAAAACGTAAATGATCTCACAAAATTCCTGAAAACACTAGTTCCCTCAGACGTCTACTACTCAAGCGCCTACTACGAAAAGCCTGAAGAAAAAATGGAAGAGAAGAGCTGGCTCGGCGCTGACCTCATTTTTGACATAGACGCAGACCACATCCCAACCCCCTGCGCAAAAACCCACGACAAATGGACCTGCAACAACTGCGGCACCGCTGGCAAGGGCGTACTGCCAGAAAAGTGTCCAGCGTGCGGAGAGCAGAAATTCGATGAGAAAACCTGGCCTTGCGAAGTCTGCCTAGAATCCGCCAAAGTCGAAACAACAAAACTTATAGACATGTTAACGAGAGACTTCGGCTTCCACTCCAAAGAGATAAGCGTGTCCTTTTCGGGACATCGCGGATACCATCTCCACGTAGAAACCAAGGAAGTCCAAGCGCTCGATTCGATGGCTCGCAAGGAGATAGTTGACTACATCCTGGGAATAGGCTTAGAAACCAGTTTTCACGGGTTGGGGGAGGAGAGGGGCGAGATGAAATCAAGCGTACTGGTTGGACCTAGCCTAGACGATTCAGGGTGGAGAGGGAGAATCGCCCGAGGAACCTACGAATTTCTCCTCACAACCACCCCAGAAGAACTAGAAAATACAGGACTGAAAAAGAAGATCATCGACACGCTAACCCAACACAAGGAGACAATTCTAGAAAGCTGGAAAGAAAAGGGGCCATGGGGAGTCATAAAGGGCGTGGGCGTCGAAAAATGGAGAAAGATAGCACAGCGCGGAGCAGATATACAGTCAGCAAAAATCGACACGGTGGTCACCACTGACGTTCACCGTTTGATAAGGCTCACCAACACGCTACACGGAAAAACAGGCCTAAAAAAAATCGAGGTTCCCATCCCCGACATCGAACGTTTCGATCCCCTCAAAAGCGCCATAGCCTTTAAAGAAGGCACGGTAACGATTCTAGTGTCTGACGCCCCTGAATTCAGACTGGGAGATCAAACCTACGGCCCATACAAAAATCGGCAGATTGAGTTGCCAACAGCAGCGGCGCTATTACTCCTATGCAAGGGAATGGCAGAAGTGAAGGAGGAGAAGTGAGGTGTACGAGAAGCTGTACGAAGCTTGGAGAAGGGAAAGGGAAACCGTAGAGATCCAGATGCTGCCCAAGGACTTCTACGCTAAGCTGGCTGATTACATGAAAAAGATGCGAGAAGAAAGTCGAATGCTAGACAAGAAAACACTGAGGGCAAGGCTCATGGAGCGCGAGTTCAAAAACGCAAAGAAACTCGTTAAAAAACTCTATCGACTTCGCCGCGAGAAATTCTTGAACGGAGCCAAGGAAGGAAAATCGGTGCCCAAAGATCGCCTAACCGAAGATGAAGAACGATTGTACGCGGGAATTTCACCCTTCGCAGAGTCGTATCAAGCTTTGTTTAAAGACGTTTCTAGAGGCCGTTCTCCACATGTGAAGCCGGAAAAAAAGGGTAAGAGGATGGTGGTACGGTTCCTCCAAGAGATTCCAGCCATAGTTGGATCCGACATGAAAACTTATGGTCCCTTCAAACCAGAGGATATAGCAACCCTGCCTGTTGAAAACGCCAAGGCCCTTATTAAGCAAGGGGTAACCGAAGAAGTGGAAGCAAAGTCATAGGCTCTTGCACTAGATGCAAAAAAGTATATAATTGAGCGAGCGGTTCTATACCGAAACAGCAGTGAAAATGATGATAGTGCCTAAGGAAATCGCCACGTACTGCCCAAGGTGTAAGTCGCATCAATCGCACACGGTTTCCCTGTACAAAGCCGGGAAGAGAAGGAGTATGGCTAAGGGAGAGCGACACCACAAACGAGAAAAGAGCGGGTACGGCGGACAAAAATATGCGCTTCAAAAAAAATTCGCCAAGACAACGAAAAAGCAAACGTTGAAGCTAAAGTGCAAAACCTGCGGTTACACACAACAGAAGAAGGGGATGCGCCTCAAAAAACTAACGATCGAATAGAGGGAAGAACATGAGCGAGTGGGAAAAACTAATTCCAAGACCTAAAAGTAGGTTTCTCCGAGTGAAGTGCCCAGACTGTGCAAATGAGCAAATCATTTTCAGCCATGCCACAAACGTTGTCCACTGCAACATTTGTGGAGCGACACTTGCCGAGCCTTCGGGAGGAAAAGCTTCAATAAAGGGAGAGGTCGTCGCCTCACTGGATTAGAAGACCGCATGTGGAGGTAGAAGATGGCGCTTAAAAAGCCGGAGTGGCCAGAATTAGGCGACCTCGTGATCGGCACGGTCAAGAACATAACAAGCTACGGCGTATACGTCACGTTAGACGAATATGACAAAGAAGGATTGCTGCACATCTCCGAGGTTTCCTCGGGGTGGGTTAGAAACATTCGCAGCTTTGTGCGCGAAGGACAAAAGTTAGTGCTGAAGGTTTTAAGGGTCGACACGGAAAAGCGGCACGTGAATCTCTCGCTCAGAAGGGTTACAAAGCGCGAGAAAAGAGAGAAAATTCTCTCTTGGAAGAGAGACAGAAAGGCAGAGAGTCTGCTACGGAGCGCCTCTGAGAAATCAAAGATACCCATTGAAGAGATTTACGAAAAAGCCGGCTTCAAGATTGAAGAATCCTTTGGAAGACTCTACGAAGGTTTGGAAAAGACCGCGAGGGATGGAGTGGATGTTCTGTTAGAGATAGGCGTTCCAAAGGATATCGCTGTCACAATCGCAGAAGTTGCAAAGGAAAAAATCAAAATATCCATGGTAAAGGTTAGAGGGATTTTAGAGCTTCAGTGCACAAAGCCGAACGGGGCAACTCTCATCCGAGAAAGTCTGTTGAGCGCCCAGAAGGTCGAAAAGCCCAGAGGGACGAGAGTACGTGTCTACGTCGAAGCACCGCCGAGATACCGAATCGAAGTCTCGGCTGAGGGCTACAAAGAGGCGGAGAGAATCCTAGAGAAGGCTACAGAAACAGCTCTAAAACACGTGGCAAAAGCCGGAGGACAAGGCGTTTTCAAGAGGGAAAAATAGTGGTGTGGCTGCTTAGAAAATGCGAAAAATGCGAGGAGTACACGTTAAACCAAGAGGAGTGCCCACACTGCAGAGGAAAGGTGCACATACCTCACCCAGCTAAATTTTCCCCCGACGACAAGTATGCAAAATACAGGCTAGCGATGAGGAGTTCAGGTTGAGATGGAAAAGACGATCATAAAAGAAAAGATGAAACCTGAATTGAAGAAACCTGTTTTGATAGAGGGACTCCCCGGGTTGGGGATGGTTGGAAGAATAGCTACACGATACCTGATAAAGCAACTGAAGGCAAAAAAACTTGCGGATTTATATTCCCCTCACTTCCCCTATTATGTTCTTGTCAACAAAAAGGGAAGCGTTAGGCTCCTGCGTGAAGAGTTTTACTTCTGTAAGAACGAGACTGGAGAAAACGATCTCATACTCCTAACCGGTGACCAACAAGCGCAGACAATTGAGGGACAGTACGAAGTAGCCAGTTGCATACTTGACTTCGCTGGCAAATACGGCATGAAGATGGCTGTCACAATTGGAGGATATCGCAAAGAGACGCAGGAAACCCCAAAGGTGGTAGCGGTTTCCACTAGCCCTGAGCTTTTGAACAGAGCGTTGCAGGCGAAGGCTGTAGTCAGCCCCGCGGGAAACCCGATCGTTGGAACAGCCGGCCTACTTCTGGGTCTAGCTAGATTCAGAAACATAGATGCACTTTGTCTACTAGGAGAGACCTGCGGCTATCTACGGGATCCGAGGGCGGCGAAAAGCGTTCTCCGTGTGCTGCAAGAAATACTGGATCTCAAGGTGGACTTGAGCGAGCTGGAGGGAGAGATCGAAAAATCCGACGAAATAATGGATAAAATGCGGGAGATCGAGGAGAGAAGAGAAGCGTATGTGCAGAAGATACGCCAAATGGAAGAGGAACGGATTACCTACATTTCATGAACTACCTTTTCCGAACTTCTCAACCGATGTAACTTCAATTTTCTTTGGGGTGAACGACAGCTTTTTTCCGCACTTTGGACATTTGCCGTTGCACTCCTGAATGATTTCGTCAGGAGGCCTTAAATCGACACCATCGTAGAGAATTGTTCCACACTGTTCGCAAACTACTCGTTGAGGCACTATCCCACTTCCTCAGATGTAAAAATACAATCGTAATAAACTATAAATAACTTCTGTGCGCCTTGTGAAGGAAATGGAAGAATCCCTATAATGGAAAAATACACCCTGATTGTCACTGAAAAGCCGAATGCCGCCCAAAGAATAGCGAAGGCGCTTGATTGCCAAGGAAAACCTGAAAAGGTTGAGGAGAACGGGGTGCCTTACTTCCTTGCTAATCGAGATCGAAAGCTGGTTGTGGTTCCAGCCTTGGGACACTTGTACACTGTGGTCCATGAAAGGGGAAGAAGAAACTACTACCCCGTTTTCAGCTTTAAATGGGCACCACGATACTCGGCGGAAAGGGGCGCAAGACAAACTCGCAGATGGATTGAGGTCTTTTCAAGGCTGGCGAACAACGCGAATGAGTTTGTCGCTGCGTGCGACTACGACTTGGAGGGGAGTCTCATCGGCTACTGCTTATTGAAATACGCCTGCGCCAACAAGGAGGGCATAGCGAAAAGAATGAAGTTCTCCACACTAACGAAACGCGAGTTGGAAAAAGCCTACGAAGAGCCTCTGCCCAACCTTGACTTTGCCCTGATAGAAGCAGGAAGGACGAGGCACGAGGTAGACTGGTTGTACGGAGTGAACCTTTCACGCGCTTTGACACTAGCGGCTAAACGCTGGAGTGGAAGATACGCAACGCTGAGCACCGGAAGAGTGCAAGGGCCAACCCTAAAGTTCTTAGTGGCTAGAGAAAGGGAGATTCGAAGCTATGTTCCAACGCCGTACTGGATCATAAGGGCTGAGGTGGAAATCAAGGGTTCCACGTATGAGGTGGAGTACGAAACAAAAACCTTTGAGAAGAAAGTGGACGCAGACGCCGTGGTGGAGGCGTGCAGAGGAAAAATCGGTGACATAGAAAATATTGATGTAAGAAAACTTCAACAGAAGCCTCCGATACCCTTTGATTTAGGCAAGTTGCAAACCGAGGCATACAGCCTGTTTAGATACACCCCGAGACGAACCTCAAACATCGCCCAGCGCCTCTATCTCGAAGCGTTGATCTCCTACCCGAGAACCAGCAGTCAAAAACTTCCGCCAACAATCAATTATAAAGCTATACTCAAAGCGTTGAGCAAGGAAGCCTCCTACAAAAAACTAGCCTCAGAACTTCTGGAGAAGGGTGAGTTAAAGCCCGTGGAAGGGAAGAAAGAGGATCCCGCACACCCAGCAATTTATCCTACAGGCAACCTGCCGGAGAGAGAGCTGAGTCAACCCGAGAAGAGGGTTTGGGACTTGGTTGTTCGACGCTTCATGGCGGTTTTTGGCGAACCAGCGATTAGGCAAAGCATGAAGGTTTCCATAGGGGTTAACGGTCACCGCTTTTATCTACGGGGAAGACGGGTTTTGAAGGAGGGATGGATGCGCTTTTATAAGCCCTACATAAGAGCAGAAGAGGCGTTGCTCCCTGCCATAAAAGAGGAAGAAAAGGTTCAGATGAAGCGGATGGTTCGGGAGGACAAGTTCACCAGACCTCCTCCGCGCTACAACCCGAGCAGTTTACTCCAGAAAATGGAGGAAGAGGGAATAGGGACCAAGGCTACAAGGGCGGATATCATTGAAACGCTTTATAGCAGAGGGTACATCGCAGAGGAAAGAGTAGTGGTCACCGACTTGGGATTCGACATTGCCGATATTCTCGGCAAACACTGTCCGAGGGTGACTTCCGTGAAGTTCACTCGAGAACTCGAAGAGAAAATGGAACGGATTCAAACCAACAGTGAAGAAAGGGGGAACGTACTCGTAGAAGCTGTTAACCAGTTGAGGCCGGTCCTTAGGGAGTTTAAGGAAAAAGAGGAAAACATAGGCCAAGCGTTAAGCAAAGCCATCAAAAGGGCGAGAATGCAGGAAAGAATAATCGGCAGCTGCCCCAACTGCAAAACTGGCAAGTTAATGATCTTGTACTCGCGAAAGACGAGAAAGCGCTTCATCGGCTGCACCAACTACTTCAAAGGTCTCTGCACCACCTCGTTCCCTCTCCCTCAACGTGGAACAGTGAAACCGGCGCAGAAGAACTGTCGAGTCTGTGAATGGCCATTGGTGTTTGTGCGGCTTAAGGGGAGGAGACCGTGGATGCTATGCTTTAATCCGGACTGTCCCTTAAAGGAAGAGAGAAGGAAACGCGATGAAATGCAAAGTTTGCGACAGGAAAGCTGAAAACGAGTACTGCGAGCTACACGAAAAAGCTTACAGAAACATCGTGAAGGAACACGATGCCTGGAAAAAAGCTTCAGATGTTTCATGGAAACAATATTTAAATGAGTTAGTGAACAACCCGTATACGGGTGTATGGGCAAGGGAAGTGGCGGAGCATCTGATGAAAAGCGAGGAGAAATAACGTGGTGAGTCGAATCAGAAGAAGGTTTTCATCTTTCGCCTATTTCGCACGGAAGACCTACTGGAAAATGGCGACTGCCAAACCTTCGCTGACCATTATCGGTTTTGCGGTAGTTGGGCTCTCTATTTTCCTTCTCGGAGGCGGGGTGTACGACCTTATAGTACCCTTTGTACCTATTGGATTTCCTTTGGGGAGAAGAGTGCTTTTTTTCTATCCTCGCACCATACATGAGCAGGCGTTTCTTGGAAGCTTACTCGTCATGACCGTTTACGGCATCGGAGTTGCAGGTTTCCTATTGACGTATCAGAGCACAAAGTATGCCTATAGGTCCCGTCAGGCGTTCACTCTGCTGTCGATTGGTCTTGTCCTCGTTTTTATTGCTTATCTCCTCATAGAATATGTCCTATGGTTGAAGATGCTCTCGCCTCTTTAAGCTGTCTAAAATATACCTCAACTGTTCGTCATAGAGCTGTGGAACACGATTTCTCACCAAGGCGTGCTTTTGACGCCCAAGCGGAATGCCAAGAAGTTTGTCACAAGGTGTATGGGAGGAGTTATGATTAAAATGATCAAGATTATGTGCAGGTCAGGCAACGGTGGAACCAAAAAGGAAAAAAGAAGGGCGCCCACAACGAAATCAAGCTGGTCCGCTATTATAAATAAGGACCCCGGAGGGAAGCCCAGTCGCCGCTTGATAAAGGAGTCAAACAAGTCACCCACCAAAGCTCCCAGCGAAAGCACAAATCCAAGCAACACGCTAAACTGAAACCCAAACAAAACGTTAAACTGAACCGCAGCATTTTGAACAAAACCCACCAACGTTCCAACAATCAAACCGGCAAAAAACCCTCGAACAGTTTTGTGAGAGCCAAATATCGGCTTCCCGTCCAAAAAGGTTTTGCCAAAATCGATGGGAGTCCCGCCGCCAAAAATTACTGGAGCCGCGTTGGCGCAATAGGCTGGCAAAATGAAGCACAAGGCGTGGGCAACGTCTAAGAGTGTTATTGACATGGTGATTCGTTTATTATTGGATTGCAGAGAAAATAAAGGCTAGTGCTGTTTCGGTCGTGACGTCCCGAATAGAGGGGATAAAAACGCTTAGAGTATTTGACTTCGACTTTTATGACCATACTCACGGATGCCACTACTTTCGATGAGGAGATAGCAACTTGCTGGGCTTTTGCGTTTAGGACGTTTTTCAATGAGAGCCTTTATCACGCGAGGCTGACCTGCGTGTTTCAGATTGAGTACAACGTCTGACCAGAACTTCAGCACTCGTGTGGCTACGGGCTCTGTGCTGACGTGGGTCTCAGCGAAAACGCTTCTAACCTGACTGAGGATGAGAGCCGCTACCTTGTGGGTTTTAGCGATCTGAGCCAAGCAGGCAACCTGTCTGTTCAGCTCTCGATTTAACGCAAATGTTTCCCTTGAATCTCCTAGCTTAGCACTATACAGTGACGTGATGGTGTCGACCACCACTAACCCAACTTTTTCGGTTATGTACGCGTCAAGGTTGTCTATCGCCGTGGCTTGCTCCTCGAAGGTTGTTGGCTTCACCAGGGTTATCAGGGGAGAAACTTTCTCCGAATCGTGGTAGGCTATCTGGGACAACCGCCTCGTGGAGAAAGTGCCGTCTGAGTCTATAAAGAGGGTTTTAAAGTCCATCCTAGCCGTGTTCACGGCGCACTGAACAGCCAGCGAGCTTTTACCCGTTTCCGCCTCCCCGTAAACAAGGGAGACGCCGTCGATAGGAAGCCCCCCGTTCAACAATTTGTCCAGCGAATCGCAACCCGTCGGAATTATGCGCTGCAAAGGGCTCCACATCAAAATCGAATAGAAACCCAAAGTTAATAATTTTGTCTTGTATAATATTTTTATCTCAAATTTTGCAAAACCGGAAATGAAAGGGGTTCATCACCAGATGCGCGGTTGGAGTTCGAGCTCCCCTCATAATGGAGGGACTTCCCGTAAAACCTTTTTTCTGCTCATGTATAATAACACTAACATAACAAAACGATACCCGTCAAAAGCGAATATAAGTCAAAAGTCAATAAGCTTATCAGAGTTCATGCGTGAAAGGGCAACTCTATGAAAGCCAAAATCGCGGTCGCAACCGTTTCAGGGAAGGCTTACTATAAGCTGGTGAACGAGCTTAAAGGGAGAGGCGTACCCTTCTTAAGCCTAACGCCCAGAGACCCCGTCCCCCCAAGCGTCAAGGTCGTCATCACAACCGAGAAAGAGCGTCACCTGATCACGCACCCTAGCGTCCTCATTTTCAACGAAGAAAAGGACCCTACAACAGTTGTCAACGAAGCCCTTCGATTGGTTGAGGGAAAGAAAAGCTATGAAAGGGTTGTCATCGGGGTGGATCCGGGTAAAACCTTTGGGTTGGCAGTTTTGGGTGACGGAAACGTTTTGGAAACTGTTACCTGTTCGAGTTCGGAAGAAACTGTGAACACGGTCATGAAAGTCTTGAAGGGGGCACCAGCTGCAATTTACGTGGTGAAAATAGGGAACGGCGCCCCTGCCTACACTAAACAGCTTTTGAAACTGTTGGACGAGGCTTTACCGGAGGAGGCAGTGATGGAAGTTGTCAGTGAGGCTGGAACTAGCCGTTTCGAGAGGGAAGCCGCCCATAGGGGAGCAGGAAAAGACGCTATGTCTGCCATAAAGATCGCGGAGAGAAGAGGAAACATTTTTCACAGGAAAAGAAAACAATGAGACGCACCGTTGAAAAGGGCAAGACTCTGCTGGTAGACGGCCCGGCTTCCGTGAGCCTTCTCTCAGGAGAAACCGAGATTTTAGGTGCAAAGTTCAGGGAAGGGGAGAGAGTTGTGATACGGGATGGAAAACGCTTGCCTTTTGAAGCAAGTAAAAAAGCTGCCTTTGACCTGAGGTTGGGTGAGAACGCCTCTTTTAAGGAGATTGACGGAACAACCATTCCGATTTCTTGGGAAAACGCGTTCAAAGAGGTTGTGTCTCAGGAGAGACCGGTGACAGTTATGGTGATGGGTGGGGTTGACTCTGGAAAAACAAGTTTTTGCGTTTACCTCGCAAACAGATCGTTAAGGGATGGATGGAAGCCAGCGGTTATCGACGGTGATTTGGGACAGTCGGACATAGGTCCGCCTTCAACCATAGGGTTCAGTCGTGTGACCAAGCCGTTGAAAGACCTCTTTGAGATGGAGGCGGAAAACGCTTGTTTTGTGGGGGTAACAAGCCCGAGCCTAGCCGTGAACAGGGTCGTGGAGAGACTGACAGCCATAAAAAGTAAGGTCTTACAGAGAGATGTGGACTTTTTGATCGTCAACACGGATGGATGGATTGAAGGTGAAGAAGCCGTGGGGTACAAGGTTGCGTTGGCGGAGAGGGTTGCGCCCGATGTGGTGGTTGGGATACAGCAGACAAACGAGTTGGCGCCCATACTAACATTGGTGAAGGAAAAAAGGAGGGTTATTGCCATGGAGTCTCCGCAGGTGATACGGAAGAGAAACAGGGAAAAGAGGAAAACCCTGCGCGAGTTGGGTTACAAGAAGTATTTGAAGGAAGCTAAGATGCGATTGTTTCCCTTCAACCAAGTTAGGGTTGAGGACGCCCTCTCAGAAACTGTCGGCCGTCTAGTCATGGAGCAGATAGAAGCTATGGAGAAAGGTTTGCTCGTAGCATTGCAAGATGCTGAGGGAGACTTTCTGGGAATAGGTGTTTTGTGTGGAGTTGACCACAGAAGAGGGGGGATAAGAATTCACACGCCGGTCGGTGAGAACGTGTCCACCGTCTGTGTTGGTCAGGTGAAACTGGACAGAGTGGGCAGGGAGATAGGTCTAAGCCCAGTTTTTGAACAAAAACCCTCAGAGCTATCTCAAAACAAAATCCAAAGCAAAACCTAGTTCACTCAACTCGACAGCCTTTCTACCAGCCTAGCTGAAATTTCCACAAAACAAAAAACAATCAATTCTCAGGGCGATTCCGCAAATTCGGCTAACCCCCGCTGCTTCCTCCTCGCCCTCTCAACCCGAATCTTCTCTCCAACGCTAATGCGCATCCCATCCGACGCCGCCAAAGTAGGAACCCCAGTTTTCTCTTCAATCATTTTGGCCTCGCGTGCTGGCCCCCTAAAGATCATTTTCATCCCGAAGTGAGTTGCTACCACCATCTCCGGACTAGCCTCCTCCACGATTTTCACAGCGTCTTCAGGGGTCATGTGTCCCTTCCAAGGCTCTCCCAAGGGTCTCATAACACAGAGCAGAAGAAGCCTAACTCCCTCGTACGATTTTCCAACTCCCTCGAAATATTCGGTGTCAGAGGTGTAACCGATGTCACCCACATCCCGTGTTTCCAGTCGATATCCCACTGCATCTGGGTCTGTGTGCCGAGTCTCAGCGGCGAGAACCCTCACGTCATCGACGGTGAAGTTGACGCCCGGCCTTGTCTCTATCACTCTCTCAGGCATCTGCTGGTGATACCTGGAAACGGCTGGTCCGCAGACATCGTTTCCAAACAGAACGCTTCGGGGTGCAGCTAGAACTCCTCTCCTCCGTGTCATTCCACGGGTCATGGCTTCGACGAGGATCTCCGCGTCAGCGTAGTGGTCGGGGTGGCAGTGGGACACGAGCACTGCCTTGACCTTTTGAGGGTTCAGTTTCATGTTTAGGGAGTAGATGAGGGCTCCCGGTCCTGGGTCCAAGTGCATGTGCAGGCTTTCTGAGATGACACGGATTCCTCCAGTTCTCCTTTTCTGGGTTAGAGTAGCGAATCTTCCTCCTCCTGTTCCCAGAAAGACTAGTTCTATTCCAGTCATGCTCGTCGCCTAGAAATGTGTTTGGAGGATTAATGTCTGTTCCCCCTAGTATATAGAGGTTCGGAGAAAGAGTGGTGAGCTTTATTATCTTAAGCGTGAAACAAATACTAAGAGGGGCGTTTCGATGAGAGTGGTGGTTCGCATCGGAGGTTCCGTCGTGGCTTCACCGCCCAACCCAGAGATCATGAGCAAGTACGCCGGTCTGCTCAGAGAGCTAAAGGAGCAAAGGCACGAGCTTGTGGTCGTGGTCGGAGGCGGGTCCGTTGCCAGAGACTTCATAAGAATTGCTAAGGACATGGGCTTGAGCGAGTTCGATCAAGACGAGGTAGCCATAGGGGTTTCGAGGCTTTTCGCTCAGTTGCTGGCTATGAAGCTAGGAGACCTCGGATCAGGGAGTGTCCCCACCTCCGTGGATGAGGCTGTTCAGGAGCTGAATACCGGGAAGATCGTTGTAATGGGTGGGGTGAGGCCTGGGATGACCACGGACGCTGTGGCTGCAATGGTTGCTGAGCAAGTGGGGGCTGAGTTGTTGGTGAAGGCTACGGATGTAGATGGCGTGTTCACTAGAGACCCAAGGAAGCATCCGAACGCTAAGAAGATTGATGAGCTTGATTTTGATGACTTGTCAAGGTTGTTTGAGGAGAATCGGCATAAGGCAGGAATTCATCAAATTCTTGATTCTAAGGCTGTTAAGGTTCTTGAGAGGAGCAAGGTGAGAATGGTTGTGGTGAATGGGTTTAAGCCTACGAATGTGTTGTTGGCTGTGAGAGGCGAAAGGGTTGGAACTATAATTGGGTAGTTGCCTGTGAATTTTGAATACTGATTTCTGTTTCACAACGCTTTTTTTGGACCGCGCCCATTTTTGATGTTTGAGGAGACACTGTAATGCCCGAAAATCTTGGTATACCCGTAGATTCTTTGGATAAAAGGTTGAGAGAGCTGGTTCCGTTTGGCGAAAGGATTGCCTACACGTCTAGGGTGAAGGTATCCAAACTCGAATGGGGCCTGACATCGAAGCATGGTTATCTGGTTCTCACACCCAGTGGAGTTGCCTTCAGAGCTGGAAAAGAAGAATCTGAGAAAGAAGTCTTTGAAGAATACGTGTCCTACACCAATATGGCTGAGGTTAAGAGCAAAAAGGGAACGTTGGAGTTTAAGATTAAGAACCCTAATAGGCTAGGCAAAAAGCGCGGATGGAAACTGACAGTGGAAAGATCTGAAGGCGAAGACAAGAAGTCATTCAAGAAGAGAGAAGAACTGTTCACGCAAACCTTCGAGGATCTAATGAAAAGAAGGCTTGCAATCTATTTCTAAAAATTTTGTGCAAACTAGCATCGTTGCCATGGTCAAGGAAATATTTGTTATTTTATTTAGATGCTGCTTCCTATCCATAACCAAGCCATCAGCTGAGATCTAACTCACCCCACGAAACATCCAAAAAAACCACGCCTAGAGGGGGGCTATAGGAGGTCTAAAAAAATTATCTGGGGACCTAAGAGAAAGAGAAAACAAACCCAAAAAATAAATTACCCAACACCATCACCTAATTCAAGTTAACACACTAACAAAGGGCTCAACAAATGAAAACCCTCCCCAAACAACTCAACATCCTCCAAATCGAAGAAAAATGGCAAAAAAAATGGGAAGAAACGGGCATCTACCACTTCAACTGGAAAGACAAAACCCGCCCAGTCTACAGCATAGACACCCCACCACCCTACCCCTCAGGCGACTTCCACATGGGAAACGTCCTCAACTGGACCTACTTCGACATCGTGGCCAGATACAAACGCATGAAAGGACACAACGTACACTTCCCCCAAGGATGGGACTGCCACGGACTCCCAACAGAAGTCGAAACCGAAGCCCACTACGGAATCAAGAAAACAGAGGTCCCACCAGAACAGTTCAGAAAGCTCTGCGAGAGCCTCGTCAACAAATACATAGATGTCATGAAAAACGCCA
>Ga0224501_10000733_pt1 | contig 25408 bp, 16 predicted proteins | sample SF_Oct11_sed_USG_4_FD_169105 | JGI IMG/M metagenome (GOLD analysis project Ga0224501, IMG submission 169105) | Sediment microbial communities from San Francisco Bay, California, United States - SF_Oct11_sed_USGS_8_1 | ecosystem: Environmental > Aquatic > Marine > Sediment | place: USA... | reverse complement strand
GAATAGGCGACACCCCCAACATCTTCGACGCGCACAATCACGATCACTACCCACTCATGGAACCATGGACAACCATACCCACACAATCCACAGAATATTCGTGGCCCATGTTCCATCACAACGTCAGACACACAGGCTACACGGAAAGCCCAGCACCCACCACCAACCAGCTACTATGGAACTACACGACAGGAGACACAGTGACTTCGTCACCAGCCGTTGCAGGTGGCAAGGTTTTCATAGGCTCCAACGACGGCAACATATATGCTCTCGACCAATACACGGGCACCCTTAGATGGAACTACACAACTGGTGGCCCGATAGACTCCTCTCCTGCCACCGCAGCTGACAAAGTTGTTATCGGCTCCAACGATCACAACATCTACTGCTTCAACGCATCGACCGGAGCACCAATATGGAACTACACAACAAACGGCGCCATTCGATCCTCCCCCACTGTGATTGATGACCACGTGTTTGTTGGATCCAACGACTCGAAAGTTTACTGTCTCGACGCGTCAACCGGCGATCTCCTCTGGAACTACACGACGGGCGGCGCGGTAAACTCCTCTCCTGCCGTCGCAGCTGGACAAGTCTACGTCGGATCTAGGGATGACACGGTTTACTGTCTAGATGCTGCCAATGGCGCCCTCATATGGGCCTTCACCACCGACGGCGACGTATCGTCTTCTCCCACTGTTGCCAGTAATCGAATGTACGTCGGATCGTGGGATCACACGGTTTACTGTCTAGACGCGTCAACTGGAGATCTCCTCTGGAGCTACACAACCGGCGATCAGGTGCATTCTTCCCCGGCTATTGCAGGGGGCAAAGTCTACATTGGATCATGGGATGATAGGATCTACTGTTTAGATGCAGCAACGGGAGCATACGTATGGAACTACACCACCGAAGGCGATGTGTCCTCTTCCCCCGCGGTTGCATTTGATTTAGAAGCTGAAAATACGCCCTACGATAGCAGAGTCTACGTTGGATCTCTGGATGGCAGGGTCTACTGCTTAGATGCCGCAACAGGAGTGCACCTTTGGAACTACACAACAGGTGAATCCATGGTGTCTTCTCCTGCAGTCGCCGATGGTATACTGGTAATAGGTTCACAAGACCACGCCGTGTACGCCTTTGGGAATATCATTCGGGTACCCGAGGACTACTCCACAATACAAGAGGCAATCGATGCAGCTACCTCAGGAGCCACCATCACAATTGCTCCTGGTAACTATGGACCCTTGATCATCGACAAGTCTCTGACAATTCTCGGTAGAACCGGAAGCAGCGCAACTTTCGACGGCGGTGGGTCAGGAATCGCCATCATCATAACTGGTGTATCCGAGGTCACGATCACAAATATTGTAGTAACAAACTGGGACCAAGGCATCTTCGTCAGCGACTCAAGTGATTGCAAAATCTACAAAAGCACCATGTCTTCAAACGACATCGCCATCAACCTAACCGAATCATCAACCGGCATCACCATCTACGCGAACACCATATCAGAAAATGAAGTGGGCATCGACCTCTCAGATTCCACGGACGTCATCATCTATCACAACAACTTCGTCAACAACGTAGAAAATACAAGAAATGACAACGTCGCCGGTATCTGGCACAACGGTTATCCTTCCGGCGGCAACTACTGGAGCGGCCACACCGGAACAGATGATTATCGAGGTCCAAACCAAGATGAACCTGGCAGTGATGGAATTTACGATAATGCCTTTGACATTGATCTCTACAACCAAGACAGCTATCCGCTGACAAAACTCTACAGTGGCCAGCATGACATCGGAATAACCAACATTACGACATCCAAAACCGTGGTCGGTCAAGGCTACTCTCTGGATATAACGATAGACACCCTAAACTATGGCATCGAGCCTGAAACATCCAGTGTTGAGACTTATGCCCAGACCACCCTAATTGATCAGAGGCCGATCGCCTTGGTTGGCAGGAACTCCAGTACTAACCACTTCACATGGAACACGGGAGGGGTGGCCTATGGCAACTACACCATAAGCGCCTACGCGTACCCCGTGCTGGGTGAAACCGACACCACTGACAATATCCTACTTGATGGTTGGGTTCTGGTCACCATCCCTGGTGATGTGAACGGTGATGGCAAAGTGCGGGTTGACGATATCTTGGCGGTTGCTCTGGCGTTTGGCAGCAATTTCGGTGACTTTAGATATGACGCGAACCTTGACATCAACAGTGACCTGAAGATCCGTGTAGACGACGTCCTTATGGCAGCCCTGAACTTCGGACTCGGCTAACACTCATCTTACATGTATGCACATTCGCTCATTCATTGATGAAGACTATCAGATAAACTTCTGTTTTCACTATGGGCTATTCGTCTCCGCGCTTGCGTTTCTCCTGCCGCGGCAGCTCCTCCATGTACTTGTCGATCCGCTTATCCAGAATGTTATAGCTCTCTTCACTGATTTTGCCATCAGTCAACCCTTCTAATATCGTGTTCCTCAACCGGTAGAGCTCTTGTTCACACTTGTGAGGATCCGACTTAAACCGTGAATAGACCTCATCAATCTCACTCAAGAAGGTCCGGATGACCCCTCTCTTTCTGCGGCTTCGGAACCATGCCGGAACCACAAAAGCGACGGTAAGCACTATACCGAGCAGTCCCAAGACGACTTGCATTATGTCCGGACGTAGCAAAGTCTCCCACCAAGGAGGTGGAAGCCCATAGTAGGCTGTGACGTTGTGCGTCTTTGCTTCCATGGGGACTGGTAATGGGTTCTCACCCAGACCCTGACGTATCCCGTCAAGTTCCCAGTATTCAAATACATATCCACCTATTTCCTGAGCATCGCAGGTTACAGTATCAGTTTCGTCGAACCATAATCCCAATGGACTAACATTTGGCTGTGGCGTCAAACCGCCTGGAGACGTGTTTACGACTAAGCGGTACTGTTTCTTATATTGAACTTCCAGTGTTAAATCTTCACCTTCGCCTTCAATGTTAACTGTTCTGGGATTCGACTCGTCACCATCGGTGACCCATTCATCAAAGATTACCCGAGAATCAGGTCCCGTCTCCGCTGAAATGACGGTCGGAACCTCGATAGCATAAGGACCTGGCAAAATGAACACCTTAACTTCTTTGGTAGAACTTGCTACGAATGACCCTTCGCCAATCTTCACTGACACGTAAGGGTACGCTGTCTTAATCGTTAATGTGTTTCCAGATTCCTGAATGTCCAGATAGTATCTCACAAACTCGTCCCATGAAGTATCCAGCGCAAAACTTGTCGCTTCATACAACACTTCAAAATCACGATACAGGTATTTGCCCTCTTCATCAGGAAAATATATGGCCAAACCATGAGAATTCGGCACTTTCTTGTCGTCTTCTGTGATTATCAGGTCTTCAACTGCGGTCATCACTTGATCAGCTACATTCCGAAGCTCATCATCAAGAACATATTGTTTCGTCAGTTGAGCAAAATGGTAGAGATCAATATGATAGCCAGTCTGATCAGCGTATGGGCCTTCATATCCTTGCGTATCAATTCTGGCTGAGCTAATCAAGTAATCATAGAACGTTTCATTTTCCTTCAACTTCAGAGCGAAGTCATCGATTGCTGCCATTAAACTTGTCATCCTAGTTAAATCGATTGCAGACATCGTCGCATGCGCAATACCGGTGACTGGGTCATCTGGTTGTTGTTTACACCAAGCGATGTAAGCAGCTACCACAACTCCAGCGAACTCGTTTGGCAACATTGATGGCATGCTAGTCAAAACTGAAAGATAGTCTTCATAAGGTGCAGGTGAAAAACCCAGTCCTTCTGCACCAATCAGTATGTTTGCGTAGTCTTTAATCTGATATGCGACCTCTATCAGACCCATACTGCAGGCATCAAAGAGCATTAGATCCATTATTGCCGGGAGCCCGCTTAGACCTTGCCTGAGTTCTGAAAGGAACAACCCATCTGTCCCGTCTGTAACGTCGAAGCAGACTCCCATGCAACCAGTTCCATGACCGTAAAACACCAAGACGTAATAGTCCGCTGGGTAGTTGCTTATCGTCCAATCTACGAAATCCTTCAATGTGTCAGGATGCCCCATGTTCACTTCACCCAAATGCAAAGTTGCATTTCCAGGCGTGGGAATCATATCTTCAGTTACGTAGAAACGCTTACAATCCATCCAATTACCATATCTATCATCATAGCCCAATGTAGTATTCGAGTCAGGATGTCTATCCATCTGTACAACGATGTTTACCTGAGGTGATGAACCAATACTTGCCATTCTCAAGAAGGTTTCAATGCCCGCCAATTCTAGATCGCTGTCTGCGTCAAGATAAACCATAAATGTCCAATCTGCGACAGCGTCACTTCCGACAATAAACGGGGTAGTTGCAATAGGTCCATAACGCATCCACGTGTTGTTGAGGTAGTAGGTGTCCAGGTAAACTTCGACCTTCCAGTTGCCAACAGGAGTGCTAGAATCCACCGCAATGTAATCGGAGAGAGTGTAGTTATATTCCCAATAGTTCCACGTAACGTCAATATCTTTGTAGTCAGCAAAGCCACCTGAATACGTTCTGTATGTGCTGCCGTTCGGCTGAATCCAAACAGCGGTAAAGTTGTGGCAGCTTTGCAGAATTTCGTTGAAGTACGCGATCCTGTCAAACCTTAACCAATGATGTACTCTCGTGTCCTCAGCTACGGTAAACCGTGATTTCATGTTGATTGGACGTCCATTTTCATCGACATCTTCGCACATCCGAGGGCTATTCAACCCACCGTTGGTTACCTCAAAGAACTCTGAAAACGAAAAGGCACCATCCAAGTAGACATCCACCTTATACGCCCTTGGATAGTAGATCGCTGGCCAATATCCAGCTATCAGAAGATAACCCACATAGTGGTATTCCCCAGAGAACAGGGCGTCCGTAGTCCAATTATAACACGAAACCCAAGTCATCGACGAATTGCTCCTGTAATACCATCGAAACTCAATAGTATCATCGATTGAAACAGTTGTCAAACATTCCGCCTTAGCATCGCTTGGCCTGAAAATTGTCGTAGGATCAATTGGATCATAATTAAGGTCATGATCCTTACACATAACGTGTCGAGTAACCGAAGGAGAATCAGACAGAGAAGAGAATTGCAACATTTCATGCCCCGTTTGGATGGTCCCAGTTAAATTCACTTGAGAAGACGCAACAACTGAACTCATGGCATCAGTAGCTTCTCTAGCCATCGAGGAGTTCTCTTTAATCAGAATAACACTTGACGCATTGACGTTTACGCCAATTACCCATGGCAAAAGAAAAAACGAGACTAAGACTAAGACGAAAAGTTTCTTGTTCGTTTTCAACCCTAATCACTAAGTGCCGCAATTTTACATTAATCTGGATTATCTGGAATATAAGAATTGAGAAGCGCTGACTGACGAGATCGCATTTGCAGCTTTGTTTTCGTTGATGCACAGGTGCAACGGAGATTGAATAAGTGCGCAGAGTGGTCACTAGACGCAGGGAAAAAGACTTGGAGAATCATTGAAGACGATAAGTTACATGCCACTAAGAAAAGATGTGAAAAATTAATGACATAACCTTGACTATGTATATGTTCTGACTCAACGGAACTTTCTTTCTGAAAGCTTAATATTGCCATTATCACCTTAATAAGATGCCAAAAGAGAGAAAGGAAATGAAAAGGAAAGTAGTTACAGGAATAATGGTGACATTATTAATTCTAAGCATGTTAACATTGGCGTTTAACATTCAACTGGTAAAAACGGAACCATCTACAATTATAGTTCCAGATAATTATTCAACAATTCAAGAGGCAATAAACGCTTCAAGCCTAGGAGACACAATATTTGCAAGGGCAGGAACATATTATGAGCACGTGGTTGTGGATAAATCCATTCAGATTATTGGGGAAGAACCTGCAACCACCATCATCGACGGAAGTGGAACTGGAAATGTGATTGATGTAACAAATACAGATAACGTCAACGTTACTGGATTTACAATACAGAACGGAGAAACCGGCATCCGGCTGTACAGTAGTAACTATGATACAATAAGCAACAATATAATATTAAACCACACTAATGGAATACACCTCACCACAGGCTCTTGTCATAACCTCATAGTAAACTGCAGCCTAACAAAGGTATCTAACAAAGGTATCGTATTGGGGACTGGTTGCGACAATAACACCTATGAAAACTGTGACGCAAGCTATTGTGTTATGGGCTTTGTTGTGGCTTGGGGACATTACAACCTAGTGAAGAACTGCAAAGCATGGAACTGTTCACCTGATGGTATAAGACTTGATAGTTGCTGGTATGCTAGAGTTGAAAACTGTGATGTCTGGTTTAATGACGTAGGCATCCGCATATATAGTTGGGGCTCAGCTAGACATAACACAATCACCGATTGCAATGTATTCTTAAACAATCTCGGCATCTATGCCTGTGACCCTCAATCCCCTGGAGGGTACAACAAGATATACCATAATACGCTCGTGAACAATACACAGCACGCACAGAATGACCAGTATTATCCAAATGAATGGGATAATGGTCATCCTTCTGGAGGTAACTACTGGAGCAACTACAATGGCACAGACTTCTATAGCGGTCCATATCAAAATGAGACGGGTAGCGATGGAATAGGAGACACACCGTATGTTATTGATGATTACAATCAGGACAACTACCCTTTGATACATCCTTATGGCTCCGTCCGCAATCTTAACACAGATCTAGTCTATTTGACTATACAATCTGCAATCAATTCTCCAGAAACTTTGGATGGGCACACTATCTTTGTTTCTTCAGGAACATACTATGAAAAAGTCGTTATGAACAAGACCTTGACTATTATAGGTGAAGACAGAAGTAACACAATCATCAATGGCAGTGGATTGAATTATACTGGAGCCCTTGTCACAATAGAAGCAGACAATGTGGACCTTGCTGGATTTACAGTTGCAGATGCCTTTAATGAAGGCATACTAGTCGAGAGCTCACAACACTGTGAAGTTCACAACAACATTCTTTGCTTCACTGGTGACAGAGGAATTGTTTTTGGAGGAGGAGGAAACAACACAGCTTACAATAACCTTGTCTACAACAGCAGTGCCTACGGAGGTATTGATGCCATTTGGAGCAACAACAACACGATATACAACAATACAGTATACTTCAATCGATGGGGTATATCTACCAACCGTGGCTCTTACAATCGCATTTACAACAACACTGTCTATTCTAATAGAGGATCTGGCATCCATATAGACTGGCCGTCAACAGGTAACTTGATCTACAACAACAATATCAGTTCAAACACCAACACTGGCATTAGGGTCTTACAGGAAGCCAATGGAACCGTAATAAGTGGCAACAAAATATCAGGGAACTTCTGGGGAATCGCCATCGAGAATTCCTCAAGCAACAGCATTTCTGAAAACACGATAACCACGAACAGGGGCGGTATCTCGCTCTTATTAACTTCAAATAACACCCTAAGTGAAAATGACATAACGGATAATGAAGTCGGCATTTTGCTCAATCTTAATTCCGACTATAATGGCATTCTTGGAAACACCTTAACAACAAGCTATAACAATAGCATAGTTCTCCTTCAGTCTTCAATGAACACCATTTCCGGAAACACCATAGCCCATAACTATCATGGCATAGAAGTCCACTCCTCTTCAAACCTAAACACTATTACCGAAAACACTATAACACACAATGAATATGGCGTCGACATTCGCGCTTCCACTCAGAACAAGTTTTTCCACAATAACTTCTTATACAACACCAAGCAGGTGGACACGCCTACGCTTGCTGACACCAACGTTTGGGATGATGGTTATCCGTCTGGTGGGAATTATTGGAGCGATTACGTAGGCATAGACTTCCACAGTGGGGCTTATCAAAATGAGACCGGTAGTGATGAAATAGGAGACATCCCCTACTTCATTGACATGGATAACCAAGACAACTATCCGCTCGTAAAAGCCTGGGAAGTCCCTATAATTATTGGGACAACGAGCAGAATCACATTCTTGGATCCTGCAGCAGCTTACGACTTCTGCACTTGGGAGGTTTTCCAGAACATTGGAGAGGGATTACTGAAGTATCAGCCAGGAACAACTGAGCTAGAGTTTGGAATTGCCGAAAACTATACAGTAAGTGCTGGGGGACTCAATTATACCTTCAGGCTTCGGAAGAGCTTATACTTCACTGACGGGCAGCCGCTTGACGCTGCCGCGGTTAAATGGTCCATAGACCGGATTATGAACCTTACCCCGGAACCTTCGTGGATAGTTTCACTCATTTCAGATTATGTTGACACTGTTGAAGTTATGGACAATACTACTGTGAGATTTATACTAACGAAGGCAATCTCCTTCTTCCCCGCACTGGTCACCACCACACCATACTTCCCAGTAAGTTCTAAGTCCTATCCTGAAAATGAGACTGCCGAATCCACGATAGGCCACTATGGCCCATATAGAATTAAAAGCTGGACAAAAGATGTAGAGCTCGTTCTAGAGGCCAACTTAGACTATTATGGTGCGCCGCCTAGATCCAAATATGTTATTGTTAGATTCTTTGAGAACGCAACAGAGATGAGGATGGCTTTGGAGGATGGAGAGATAGATATAGCTTGGAGAGACTTACAGCTGACAGATATAGTCGAGTTCAAGGAAAGCTCAGATTTTGAAGTGGTTGAGAATCATAATTCACTTATTCGATCTGTACTCTTACGTTGTAACATGACACCTTTTGACGATGCGCGCTTGAGACGAGCTGTCGCTGCTGCTGTGAATAGAACCAGAATATGCACAGAGGCCTACATGGGAACAGCAGATCCTCTCTACAGCTTGGTTCCCATGGGATTGTGGAGTCACATCGATGCGTTCGAGGAAGAATATGGCGTACGCAACCTAACGTTGGCAAGGGAGCTCTTGAATGACGCTGGATATGGATACGATAATGAAGCAGATCCTGATCCTAAGTTTGAGTTCGAGTTGTGGCATGTAAACAACCAAGTGTATGCAGATATAGCGACCATAACGAAATCGGACCTCGAAGCGACTGGTATGATGGAAGTTACGCTGCGAAGCGCTGAATGGCCCGTATACCTAACCAATGTGCAGGCAGGAGTCATGCCTGCCTTTCTTCTTGGCTGGTATGCAGACTACCTAGATCCAAACGCCTATCTAACGTCGTTCGTCCACTCAGAATCGTCACCAGAGTTAGGTGTGTTTTATAACAACACGTTGATGGACAATGTTCTTGAAAATGCCACTGTTGAACTAAACATCACAAGGCGAACAGAACTTTATGAGGAGGCTCAGAGATTAATCGCTGAAGACGCTCCATTGATTCCCTTCGCCCAAGGTACTCTTTTTGCGGTCTCAAGACCAAACATTGAAGGCGTGTATTTGTCTCCAACAATGGTCTTACCATATTATACAATCTATAGACATGTGCGCTCCACCCGGTATCCTTGGTCGATGTTTCGTCACGATTTTAGACACACGGGTTACACTGAAAGCCCAGCGCCAAACACAAACCGAACAGAATGGAACTACTCAACAGGTGGGTCTGTGTGGTCTTCTCCTGCAGTTGCCGATGGGGTAGTTTTTATAGGATCTAACGACGGCAACTTGTATGCCCTAGACCAACACACGGGAACAATTATATGGAACTACACAACAGGCGACCATGTGTTCTCTTCTCCCACTGTTGTTGACAACATAGTTTACATAGGCTCAAACGACACGAATATTTATGCTTTAAATGTGTGGACAGGCGAGAAAATATGGAACTACACAACAGGCGGTGGTGTGGAGTCTTCTCCTGCTGTTGCTGATGGTAGAGTCTATGTAGGATCAGGCGACAGTAGGGTTTATTGTTTAGATGCTGTAACTGGTGATTTCATGTGGAGTTACTCAACAGGCGCCAAAGTGTTTTCTTCTCCTGCTGTTGCTGATGGTAGAGTCTATGTAGGATCAGATAACAATATAATGTACTGTCTAGACGCTTTAACCAGAGTACTCCTATGGAACTATACAACAGGCGGCTGGGTTTCTTCTCCTGCAGTTGCCGATGGAAAAGTTTATTTCGGGTCTTTTGATGCCAAGGTTTACTGTTTAAACGCTTCAACTGGAGCAGTCATATGGAGCTATTTAACAGGGGGCTGGGTGGAGTCTTCTCCTGCTGTTGCTGATGGTAGAGTCTATGTAGGATCAAGGGATGCCAAGGTTTACTGTCTGCCTCAGAACGATCCAAATGGCAATGGAATTATCGACCCCAGTGAAGTTATTTGGATTTGTCCCACAGGAGGCGATGTGTGGTCTTCTCCTGCAGTTGCCGATGGAAAAGTTTATTTCGGGTCTTTTGATGCCAAGGTTTACTGTTTAAACGCTTCAACTGGAGCAGTCATATGGAACTACACAACAGGCGACATTGTGTATTCTTCTCCTGCTGTTGCCGATGGTATGGTTTTCATAGGCTCTCTCGATGGCAACGTGTACGCTTTCGGAAATATTATCAGAGTTCCAGAAGATTACCCAACCGTACAGGAGGCAATCGACGCAGCTGATCCAGGAGCCACCATCATAGTCGCCCCAGGCATCTACTACGAGTCTCTAGTTATCAACAAGACCGTAACGATAATTGGTGAACCAGGAAGCGTTCCCATTTTCGACGGCGGTGGATCTGGAATCTGGGTCGTCTTACTGCCCGGGGCATCTGGATCGACCATCACCAATGTTGTGATAACAAACTGGGACCAAGGCGTATTCATTGTCAATTCCAGCAACTGTGAAATTTACGATAATATAATGTCTCTCATGGGAGAAAGCGGAATCGCCATCGAAGGTAACACCGCCTCCGATAACATTATTTACAACAACATATTCCAAGGCAACACCATCGCCATCAATCTAACCAAGTCTTCAACCAACAACATTATCTACGCAAACACCATATCAGGAAATGACATCGGGATCGACATGTCACATTCCAATGGCACAATCATCTATCATAACAACTTTGTTGATAACACGGTTCAAGTATACATCTCGATGCCTACAGAGAACATTTGGGATAATGACTACCCTTATGGTGGCAATTATTGGAGTGACTATGAGGATAAATATCCTGGTGCTCAGGAAATAGACGATTCCGGTATATGGGATACACCATACGAAATCAATGCCGTCAACATCGATAACTATCCTCTGATGAAGCCCTTCAGTGGCATAAGAATAACCAACGTCATCACATCAAAAACTATTATCGCACAAGGCTTCACCCTACGCATAGACTTGGCAATCTTGAACCATGGTGTGGACAATGAAGACTCCACTGTAACGGCCTATGCTGACACAACGATCATAGCCAAGCAAACAATGACGCTAACAAAAATGAACTCCAGTGTTGTCACCTTCACATGGAACACTGCAGGTGTGGTCTATGGCAACTACACCATAAGCGCTTACGCAGATCCGGTGCCAGGTGAAACGGACACCGCTGACAACATCGTCGTTGATGGGTGGGTTTTCGTCACGATTCCCGGTGATGTGAATGGTGACGGCAAGGTGCGGGTCGACGACATTCTCGCCGTCGCATTGGCCTTCGGCAGCAACTCTGGTGACCTCGGATACGATCCGAACCTCGACATCAACTGCGACGACAAGGTACGAGTGGACGACGTCCTCATCGCTGCCCTCAACTTCGGCCTAGGCTAACGACTGTTTCGTTCTTTTTCATCTAAGGAGCAAAACTCAAATTTCTTCAGGGCGCCTTACTTCAGAAGGTATTGCTTGGAGCTATAGATTATGAACCTTTCGAGGACCCAATTGGCAAGAATAATTGATCACACGTTGATCCGACCTAATGCAACGAAGGATCAGGTGACAATGCTCTGTGAAGAAGCGAAAAACTACAATTTCGGGTGTGTCTGTGTTAACCCCGTGTACGTTTCTCTGGCTGTTGGACTCTTGCGCAGAAGCAACGTTAAAGTCTCCTCTACCGTTGGGTTTCATTATGGTTCTACTTTGCCCGAGGTAAAGGCCTTTGAGTCTGAGCGAATCCTGAAAAATGGGGCTCACGAAATAGATATGGTCATGAATGTAGGCGCCTTAAAATCAAAGGAATATGAGAAGGTAAAAAAGGACATTGCGGCTGTAACAAATCTGAAGCAGCCTTTCAGTGGTGTTGTGGTGAAGGTGATAATTGAAGCTGGATACTTGACTGACGAGGAAAAAATAATGGCTTGCCAGCTCGCTAAAGCAGCTGGAGCAGATTTTGTGAAAACTTCCACGGGCATCATTGGAGGCGCCACGGTGGAGGACGTTCGGTTGATGAGGAAGACAGTGGGCAGAAAAATGGGCGTAAAGGCAGCAGGAGGTATACGAACTCTCAGGCAAGTGTTAGCAATGATTGCGGCTGGAGCCAATAGAATCGGAACTAGTACTGCGGTCGCCATAATTGAAGAGACTGCCACCGAAATCGATGAAAAGTGAATCACAATCTGACTTACGATTGATAGGTCACATTCTTTGAGGAGCTTCTATTCCAAGCAGGCTAAGGGCATTTCCAAGCACTGTTCTGACGGCGTCAACGAGAGCAAGCCTGGCATCACTTAGCCCAAGCGGCTTAGCTTTTATCACCGGTACCGCATTATAGAACGTATTAAACTTGTCAGCCAACGCATTAGCACAGTCTGCGATAATGTTTGGTTTCAGGTTCTCGGCTGCGTCCACAAAGATTTCTGGAAAACGGGACAACATGAGAATTATATCATGCTCCAAATGGTGATCTAGTAGAGAGTAGTCGGGCCTTTCAGGTGTTCTTGCAGCTTTTCTTAGTATGCTACAAGCCCTTGCATGAGAATACTGAATGTAAGGTGCGCTGTTCCTTTCAAAATCCAATACTCGATCCCACGTGAAAACGACTGGTTTTGCTGGATCCACTTCAACAAGGGCATATCGTAAAGCTCCAATGCCAACGATGTTTGAGATGCGACGCTTCTCCTCATCAGGTAGTTGTGGAGACCGCTTTGATACTTCTTCATACGCTCTTTTGATCGCTTCTTCGGTAACTTCGTCGAAGGTGATGTATCGACCCTTTCGAGCCGACATTCTATAGCCTGGAAAATTGACTAGACTGTAAGCAAAATGGATCAGGCTTCTAGCATATTTTACGTAGCCTAAGGCGTATAGAGCGAGTTTTAGCTGCAGTTGAGATAGCGTTTGCTCCATACCTATAACATTAATCACCTTGTCAGCTTGCTGAAATTTCCATATGGTATAGGGAATGTCTCGAGTCGTGTAGAGAGTTGTGCCATCAGCCCTTACCAAAGTCAAAGACGGAATCTCATAATCCTCTTTCAAACCAAGCATGTCTTTGATTTCAAAAGATTGGGCCACTTTGTCAGCATCAAACTCTAAGACACCACCTACTTGGAAAACATAGGAAGTGCTTTTCAGCTTATCAAGAATACGTAGGACCTCACCGCTCCAGATGAAGTCGCTCTCCCAGTCCCAAGAGTCAAAGGTGATTCCTACTCTACCAAGAGTACCTTCAAATCCCTTTAAACAAAGTTGACAAACTTCTCTAATCAGGCTTTTCGCTCCTTCCTCACCAGACTCGTATCTACGAATTAAATCATCAACTTTAGATTCAGGATCTTCGTTAATTTCATCCAAAAGATGATTGAAAAGTTTTGGAAATCGTTCCTCCAAATCTGCTGCGACTGATACCCAATCGTCTAATTCCCGTTGAAACTTCAATATTTCTTCATTCAACGAACGCTTCTTTGCGCTTTCAATTCCTCTTTTGAGTCGATGAATTTCCATTATGCAACTTGTCACTGCGTAAACTTGGCCGATGAAGTGGTCTGGTTTTCCTTCTGGTCTCGGTTCTTCCAGCTTTTTGTATCCATATGCAATGACTGCTGATTGCCGACCAACATCATCAATGTAATAATGCCTGAAGACCGTATGTCCGTGGGCTTTCAAAATACGTGCAACTGCATCGCCCAACACTGGGTTTCTTGCCTGTCCAATGTGGATGGGATGGATAGGATTGACACTAGTGTGTTCCACAATGATTTTTTCAGGATTTTCAGTCTTAACAAATCCATATTCCAGATCAAGCATCCTGATAGATTCGAGGGTCAATGAAGAAAATTCTGCAAAGTTGAGGTAAAAGTTCACGTAGCCCTTTCCAGCTGCTTCAACAGATTGGATTAACGGAGACTTCGATGCATCTATAGCTGCTGCGATTTGATTAGCCAGTAGGATCGGTTTTTTCACAACCTGCTTGGCGAGTTCAAAACTTACTGAAGATGCTAACTCACCAAACTCTCTTGTCGGTGGAACTTCGAGCATGAAAGAAGGAGTTGTGATTTTAGGATACAAAGTATGTAAAGCATCCTTTAACACAGTCTTGCATTCATCACGAAACTTCGCATATGGATTGACAGATGTCATTTTTGGCTCACTATTAACGGGTCCGCGGGTACCCGTTACAAATTTGTAGCGGATCCTCTTTGAGTGGATATTACCACTACGCCCACAATTTCTTATAGATAATGTGTGAAGTCATAAATAAATAGTGACAAATATCGAAGATAGTCCAAGGTCCTGATGGTTAACGCCGTATTTTATGGAGCACTCACCCCTTTATGAAGAAAAATGAGATCTAACAGGTTGGTATATGGGTTCATACATGCATGTATGTAAAATCAAAGAAAGTCACCAAGTCGAAAAAGTTGCAACAACGTCTAATTAACTCTATGTCTGTTTTCCATTATGACACAACCTACCCATCCCTCTTGCGCGCGCGCACAACTGGAACATACCCAAAATCTAAACAGCATTGCACCGCGCGCGCATGGGTGAGGAGTGAGACAATGCCTAGGAATCCTGTCTGCTGCGTGGTTCTGGACGAAAAGACATCTAAATTTAAGATCAGTTATGACGGAGAAACGTACTATTTCTGTAGTGTGAAATGCAAGAAGTTTAAAAGGAATCCGCACAAATTTGTAAAGTAGCCTTGGATTCTTTCTGTGCACTCAATACCTTCTTCTTCGTCGCTGGTAACCTCTTCTTTCATCATATGCGCGCGCATATAGATAAATATGAGGATGTTAGTTGTATGAAATGTTATGAGGAAGATATATAATGCCTGTCTGTCCTAAATGCCATTGCCGGAAGAAGAAATCTCATTATCAATTTCATATTAAATACTGCGTCAAAGCCTAGTAAATAGAGAGCAAGGCTTGCATGACAAAAAAGGCAGTCTTGTAGAAAGTCGTTGCATATATTACGCACGCGCGAAAGGGTAGAGAGAGATTATTGTGGAGGGCGTTTTTTCTTTTTCCTTCTTTTATGACGTGCACGTTCTTTATGCCCTTGCTTCTTAGCTTTTCCCTTTCGCGGCAATTTTCTTCACTAGATTCATGGTACGGTAGAGTTAAAAGTGTTCTGCGCGCGCGCATTTAAGATGCGCCACAGAATTGTTTCTAAACTTGAAGAAGCGAGAGCCACTTCAAGAGAGAAAGCAGTGACAATTGAAGAAGCTAGCTTAGACATTCGAGAACAACGATGGTTAAGATATTTTGCTGGAGCTTTCCTCAGTAAAGTAAAGAAGACAAGAGACAAGCGATATTACATCTAGAAATGCGTGTGCGCCACGTAAATGTTGAGTTATCGTTTCTGCCAATCATGTGTGCCCAATCCGACGCACGCGTAGCGCGTCTCAACATGTACGCGTAACTATTTACCACGATGATTCCCCAAACCCAACGCACCACAATTCTCCAAACCACTCTTCTCACTCTTTCCGCGCAACAAATCTCTAATCTTATGATAATTTTGAAGAAACCTAACACCCTTCTTTGTCGTCCTATAAACAGTCTTCCCCTCCTCACCCCTCTCCTTCAAAAGTCCAACCTCCAAAAGAAAATCCAGATAATCATTTAACTGAGCAAAACTTAGATTCGCCCTATACATAATCTGAGTCTTCAAACAACCATTTTTTGCAATCTTCAAAGCCTCAGCCATAATAGACAATCGATCTCGACGCTTGTGCCCTCTAAACATCAATCAACGCCTACAAACTTCTATAACATTTGTCTATAACATTCCTAAAGAAGCAAATCTGAAAAAGAGTGCTCCGAAAAAATCAATATTCAAACCTCGGCGAATTGTATGTATGTTATTACGTGTCTGCCGAAAAACGTGAGACTAACCCTTATAAAAAATGGCGTGCATGCGTGCAATGGAACTTCAAGATCACGTTCAAAGTATTAGTTCACTCAAGTTGCATGTGGCTACGCATACGACGGTATCGGCACCTCCGTAGTAGATTAGGAGTTGGTCATCCATCAAAATCGCCCCGCAGCTAAAGACAACGTTAGGAACTCTTCCAAAACGCTCATAATCTGTGGTGGGCTCCAAAATGGGCCTTTCAGAACGGTACAGAACTTTTTCCGGGTCACCCTTGTCAAGAAGGAGAACACCAAGGCGGTATACGTTCTCAAAGTTTGAGCCGTGATATATGAAGAGCCATCCTTCGTTGATCTCTATTGGTGGACCGGCTGCGCCTACTTTCAGGCAGTCCCATTTTCCCATCCGAGGTCCTATTATTGCTTTTATATCAGACCAACGCTGCAGGTCATCGGAATATGTAATACAAATGTCTGGATCAATACGATGGAACATAACATAGCGACCGCTAACTTTGCAAGGAAGAATCGCAGCGTCCTTATTTCGAACACCTGCAAATGGCGTCCATCTTTCTCCCCAGTTCCACCGCTTATTAATAAAATCATCCAACGCAATGGATGTCAAAGCGATCTGGTGCCCGTTTGAAACACGGTCACGTAATGCTGTATAGGCCATAATGATTTGTTCACTTTGCAAAGTTAGTCGAGGGTCCTCACAACCATCTTTTTCAGTAAGGTTTGCTGGCTCAAAAACAGGAGAGGAAACTCGTTCTTCGATGTGATAACCATCTGACGAAGAGGCATAGCCAAGTCGAGAAATCCCATCATTACCAACGGCACGATACAAAATGTGGACTCGTCCATCGGCATACAAAGTGGCAGTGTTAAAAACTGCACGTGTCTCCCACGCATGTTCTGATGTTGGTCTAAGAATTGGGTTTCCTTGAAATCTCTTCATTATGGGGTCTCCCTATGGTTATTTTGAAATCCGAAAGATTTTTTGTTTATGAATTGTAACTATGGATTTGGAAACTCTGGTTGCACGTAGGCCTTGTTTCTTAACTCTTGACTGTGGGCATTCCGACAAGTTCGTCCAAGATTCTCCTTAACGTTAACATTCCCACCAAGTATCCTTTTTTATCTATTACTGGAAGATGTCGTATACGATGTGATGTCATGAGCCTTTTAGCTTCTGCAAATGAGGCGTTTTCCCTTACTGTTATCACGTTTTTTGACATAACCCTTCTCAGATGCGTGTTTAGTGGAACTTTTCTGACTACACTCCTTAGGGCATCTCGCTCCGTAAATATTCCCTTACATTTTCTTTCATCGTCTGTTATCATCAGAGCTCCAACATGTTTTCTGAAAAGAGTTTCAATGGCATCTTCAATTGTTGTGTCCTCTTTTGTTGTTACCACGTTTTCTAACATTAGTTCTCGAACCTTCAACTTTTGCAAACCACCACAATGATTCTATGGATTCCATATATATAGCATGATGCAAACCCTCTTGGTTATTGGCTGAGAGTTTCCAGTTCTAAGCGAGCTAGAAGATAGGAGATCGTAGCCTCAGCGCCTTGATTCAAATTTAACCCTTGAGGATTGACACCGTCATAGCAACCGCCTGTGGTTGGGTCGTAGACCATTACATTTTGAGTGTTTTTTCCTAAAAACCATTCAAAAGCAATGTATGCTACCTTTTGATACTTCTCCTCGTTAGTTACGTGAAAGGCAGTCAAAGATGTTTCAACCATGCACGATGCCTCAATCGGTTGTTGGTCGTATAACGCTCTCTGATCACCCTTCTTGTACCATCCTCTGTTACCGATAGGAACAAATTTCTCATCAATTACCTGAACTTCAGCAAGAAAGTCAAAGGATTCCTTGGCAATCTTAAGGTATCTTTTATCCCCAATAGCGGCGTAGGCTCTAAAAAGGGCTTGCGATAAACGCGCATTAGCATATGTAAGATAAGGTTCAAACCAACACCAATCAGAAGAAGATACTCGCTGATAGCTGTCCAGCATTTGCCCAGTAAATGACACTATATTTTTGGAAAGATTGTGATCATGCGGCAACGCTTCGTAATAGTGACAGAGACCCAGAATTGTGAAGGCTTTAGCCCTAAGACTCTTAAAGCTCGATACATGCCTAAGGCCTTTGTCAAAAATCTCCTTCGATGTAGTTTTAATGCCCTGAGTAGGACCAGTTAAAATAGCATGTCCGCAGGCCCAGAGAGATCGTCCCATGCAATCTTCTGACCCCACATCATCAAGGAGGCCACGATCATAACTTAACAAGTTGTGAAATTTACCGTCGGGTCTTTGCATATGAAATAAGAAACTCAAATACTTATTAGCTAACTTGCTTACATGAGAATCATCATGAAGCTGAAGGGATTTTAAGCAAGTAACTAGTGCACGGGCGTTGTCATCTGTAGTATAACCCTCCTTTCTGTTGGGAATCGAATATTTAGTGTGCTGAAGGATTCCAGTATCATCTGTGAGAGCTTTGAGATGATTCAGTTTGATAGGCGGTTTAATATTTATCACCCTTAATCTCTACTGAGACGATTGCACGCGCTTCTCCTTTCCGTTGAAACTGCTCCTTTATCTTTATCACCCTTGATCTTTAAGGAGACGATTGAACAACTCGACATATTTTTCTGCAACCTTTGGCCAAGTGAAGTTTCTACTATAAGCATAAGCTTTCCTCTCCAAACTAAACCTCAGTTCTGGGTCTTCCAGAAGTTGATTTATGCATTCAGCGATCGAGGTTGGGTTTCTAAATTTGCATATTAATCCTCGTCCATTTCCTAGAGCCTCTTCAGCATGAAGGTATGCGGTCGATATAATGGCTTTGCCAGTTCCCAAAGCATAGACGAGCGTTCCACTGCTGATCTGATTTCGATCGACATATGGAGTGATGTAGATGTCTGTTGCTTGGAGATACCTGATTAGTTCCCGTTTGGAGAGAAATCGATTGTAAAATCTCACATGTTTCCCCAATTGGAGTTCGTCAACCAACCTCATTAGCCCCTTCCGATAACGCTCCCCCTCATATTTCCTTACTTCCGGATGGGTTACTCCAATTATGAGGTAAAGAATTCTTGGTTCCCTCTTAACGAGGGAATTGAGCGCTCGAATAGCATGTTGAATACCCTTTCCACGATTTATCAGTCCAAGAGTGGATAAAACTATCCTATTTCTCAAACGAAGGGAAGTTTTTGGCTTTTCGCTGGGAACAAATGGAACATCAGGGCAACCATGTGGGATAACAGTGATCTTTTTACGTCTAATATTGCAATTTTTTAGTAGTTGCAGAGCTGTTCTTGTCATGACTACGATTGACACACTACGGTGTGCAATGTTTTCCAAAACTGTTCGAGCTGTGGATCCGAAGTTTGGCACAATAGTATGGAGTGTAGTTACTACTGGTTTTTGAAGATCATCTAAAAAGGAATTGATGTATTCCCCCGATTCTCCTCCAAAAAGACCGAACTCATGTTGGAGATTTACTAAACTGACTTCAGATAGATTAGCATAGTGAACGGCTTGTACGTAATCATCTAAAGAGTCTCGTTCAACTTGAAATCTAACTCTCCTATCATACTTGTAGATTGCCCCTTTCTCATTTATTGCGATAACCACTGAGGGTCTAAACTCATGAAGCCGATCTACGGCATCAGTCAGATCTTTCGTGAAGTTTGCTATACCACACTCTCGCGGCGGATAAGTGCTCACATAAGCAATCCTTTTTTCATCAACCGTGAGAGGGAAAGGTTTTCGCATCACTTTGAAACGCCACATTTTGTTGTTCTGCGCACGCATTCTAATCATTCGAAGCTTTTTCAAGGGCTAAAAGCCTAGCTAGATCTCTCTCCAAAAAATCTATCCAACCACGCTCAAAATGAAAACTCGCATTATCACTAACCAACCTAACATCGCAAGAATAATGGCCATCAACATAACCCTTACAATCAGACTCCCTCACCGGAACAAGACCACACTTCGCCCTACACAGAGTCTCTACATAATTATTTATCACCAAGTAAAGCCGCTCCACCTTGAAATGAGGCGTAATCCTCTCCGAAACCGCCTCAATGCCTTCACGCTTAATCTCCCTCTTCGCCGCCTGTGTAAACCGCTTCCCAATAAGAATACCTTTATCATACTTCCGCTTCTTCAGAACCTCAACCATCTCCCTAACAGCATCCACACCAACATATCCTGACTTCGTTTTAGGTTCAGTTATAACACGTATCAAAATTCTATCATCCGACTACGAGGCGAAACCGTAAAATCAACCTTCCTCTCCTTCCTTCGGGTTCTGGTACTCTCATAATCCCTGATCGCTGAAATCACCTCAGCCTTCTTAACAAGATCATTTTCACTCACAATATCATCCCTCTAACAAACGCAACTCCAAAACATTCAATTGACCCATAACATGAGATTCAGCCATATATTCTCATGGAACCTTATATACCTCCTCCAAATTCATGGTAGTTGAGTTTCAATGTCGTCTTCTCCGACGAGGACGGTATTTTCTTGCGCGCGCGCAGCCACAGAAAGGCTGACCTAACATCCTCACCACTAACCTTTCTCATCCACAACATTTTGTATCACCTCTCAAACAAAAGCAAGCCGCTTCTAAAGAAACAATGTCTCAATAACACATTTGGCTTGCCATTTTCTATATTATTCTCAGCATGTATTATAAGGGTTTTCTTAGGATATACTTCAGCCAAACGTTTGCATGTCTGCATTCAACTAGTTCTTTGATTGGTTGTTTAAGAGTTAGTCCCTTCTTTTTTCTACTACTCTCTTATCTTTCTTCCGCTTTCTAACACTAATAGTGTACTGGTTGCTTCCCGAATGTCTATTAACATCATCTCCTTCAAACTTTGCATAAATTTCGGCGGTGTTATCCCATTGATCCTTTTTCTTGGCTCTCCATTTTATACTGAAGTTCCCATCACTTTCAGTTGTTCCCGAAGCTAAGAGATCGTCCCCACCTACGTCGCTGTCAAAAATTTTGATAGTTTTGTCCGCAATTGGGTTTCTAGTAGCCTCTTCCACAAGTTTTCCAGTGAACATGACAGTTGAACCCTCTGCTACGCTACTTGAGGATGAATCTAGGATGAGAACAGTTTTTATTGGTTTATGTGCTACGGGAGTTTTCTTCTTCTGGATTATTTGAGTAACAACGGTTCCGCTGGGGATTAATATCTCGTTTTTTCCGTCCTCGGTTTCTAAGACAAGGTGCATCAATCTGATTTGTTTCACAACACCAGTCTGTCCGGAAACCGTCACTTTATCACCGTATGTGAAGGGACGTGAAAGCAAGAGGAAGACTCCAGCAACAACATGGGAGAGAATCGTCTGAGTGGCGAAGCCAACAACTAAACCTCCGAAGGACCCCACAGTCAAGGCCGCTGCCGGGTTAACATTGAATACAGAGGTCATCAAAGAGAGTAAAACAGCTACACCTGATATCCTTGTTATGATTCGGAGGGTTGCGGCTGTAGGATGGTCCGCTACTCTTCTCACATATGTGTAGACTAGCCCACTGATAGCTTTCACGGCAAAGTAGCCAAAGGCGAAGAGCAACCCAGCTTGTATATAAACCAGATAGGGATAGATGAACAATATGATGCTACTATAGGGCTGAAGATACGGAGGAATCTCTTCATATGATGCCCAACCGAAGAGAAAATTCACAAGAGACAACGCAACAGCGAGAACTGCGATGTAGAAAATAACTTTGAAACTTCCACGACGTAGACTCTGCATCTTTTCCCCAACTTCACTAATGTTTGACGCCACGACATTCAACACCTTAATTGCCAAAATAGACTAACGAGCGAATAATACCAAATTGACTGAATGCTTTAACTCTTAGTGGCATCATGCACCTCTGTCTTCCACATCTCTTGGAACGGTCTGTAAATCCTCAATGCTGACAAAACAACATCTACTCTAGTTTTGTAGAGTCCACTTTCGACAAGTTGATCTAAAACCTTCACCACGTTTCTGTGAAATTTGAAGTTCACCATTACCGTGGATTTCTCTGCCTTGGGGATATCTTCCAACAAATATCACCTAAGATCGTCTATACGATGTATAGACACTGTATAGGATTTATATATGTGCTTCTCTCTATTAAAGAGCAACGAGGTGATTTTATGGCAGAGACAAAACCTCCTCCTAAAAGGGAGGAAAAAGCTCCTTCAAAGGAGTACTACAAGAAGGTAGGCAAAGAATCCAGAGAGGCTCTTATACGGGCTGTTCCAAATATGGCGTTAGGGATAATAGCTGCGATACTTCTGTGGCTTCTCGGTCGTCTAATATTCATACCGATATCCCAAGGCATCGAATGGTATGAATACCCCCTTCCAAAAATCCTAAACTTCATAATACTGATTGCGATGGCAGCATTCGTTCTAAGGATACTCGTAGACGCCCGTCGAGCTGTTGATGCCTTAGCTGGCCTGGCTGCCTGTGAAATAGGAGGTCCATACGATGTGACACCGGCAGAGATTGGACATTACAAAACGGCGTTGCGAGGCATACTCTACGTGGTAATGGTGTCTCTAGCGTTCCTGCTGTTCTCGGACTACTTGACGTTGATACATCCAGGGCTTTCAGGGGTAGTGTTGATAGCAATCGTTGTTTGGGCGATCTTTCAGATTTGGAGGGCTGTTAAGGCGGTTTCAGAGGAAATCAGACGCTACTCTACTGAGTGGACTGAAAAAGCACTAAAGTAAGATTAGGAAAGAGCCGGTGTAGTTCTAGTGAGGCTCTCAATCAAGATAGCGATACTATCAGCTATACTCGTTGCCGACCTCTCCTTCTTCCTATTTTTCAAAGCATACTTCCCCGAAGCCTACGAATCTGTGTTTCAGGCGATACCATGGCCAGACGCTCTTGAAAAAACGTTCGTCATAATTGCAGGCCTTGTAATAGCCACGGTCACTTCCTTCTCAATGGCGTATTTCATGTTGAAACACCTCATAAGGTCAATACGGCAAGGATAAAAATGAGTGAAAGAGAAAGGACCCGAGTTGAGTTAATTTCTACTGCAAGAGAGCACTTGCCGAACACCCTAATCAACCTTTTCACAGCAGCGCTCATATGGCTCTTCGGCGCCCTAGTTTTTCTACCTGCCGCTGACAGAATAGAGCCCGTGGGACTCCCACTTCTCTGCAGCCTGATTCTTCTCACAGGATTCTCCATCTTCATTTTTAAAGCGTTCCGTGGACTAAGCTGCCTGCTGGAAGCCACTTCAGAAATTCTGGCCAAGTACATTCAAAGAAGGAAGGAAACAGAGATCTCTACAGAACGGTTAAGATCTGTATTTGGATGCATGATTCATGTTGTAGCAGTCTTGGTTGTATACGCGCTATACTCACCGCTTCTCGCAGCAATCCACCCCTCACTAGCTGGTCTAGCGCTGATACCAGTAGTTTTATGGGTTTTCTGGATGTTGTTTAGAACCATGACTGCGTTGAGAATTTGAAATACTTGAGTATGCAAAACTTTCAAAGAATACCCCAGAAAAGCCTAATGAACCTGCCCGTCTGCTCAAAACTGATAGGTGGAATCTTCCTGCTCGAACGATGCGTACGCGCATAAATGCCATGGAGGTAAGTGAAATGCAACGACTGGAATATTTCAGAACTTACAGTGAAATGAAATGAAGGCATGCAAAAGCAAGATTGAAACAATATCAAATCTGTTTAAAAATCAGTCTTTGATTTGATTATGCTTTTCCCACTCGGAAGAGTTGCGATATACTCCCATCCCTCATCTAAGTAACTTTCGATCTCATTCAAGTCTATGACTTTCTCTCGTCCACAGTCCTCCTTTTCCTCACCTAATAGTCTCCTTCTTATGATCTCTTGAAACTCTTCATCGCTCAAGGCGGATAGCTCCAGCTCTTCTGCTTCTTGTTGTGTGAACCCCGCTACCAAGAGAAGCTGCTTTCTAAATGCATCCTTCAGCCTTTCCTCAGTTATTTCAGGCTTTGTTGTCTGAAGGTATTCCTGGCTTCTCTTGTATGCTTCCCGCATATCCTCTATCACAGCTTCTGGAAGCCTACCCTTGTTTGTCGTATACCTGTTTTCGATATCGCCCTTGTGTCCCATCCAGAACTGCCTGTAATCCCTAAGCACCAACCCTTTTGACTCAGCGAGCATTAGCTGCGTGTCGAAGTAGGATCTCAGCACGTAAGGTCTCCATGAAAACCCAGCTCTTCTTATCGCCCTTCTGATTATGTCGCCTATATTTACAGCTCTTATGAAAGGCTTCATCCTCAGCTTGGGAGTGACCGTTGGCGAATCAGAGGTCAACCTTTCCTCTCCTCTAATCCTCTCCTCTAGGTAATCCTTCAGGTACTCGCATCCTTCGTCACCGAGAAATGTGAAATACTGGTGTCCCGCCTTGCTGAGCTCTCTGCGCACAATCACTAAAGTCGGTGTTTGATCGAAATCTATAGAGCTGCCTTCAACCTTCAATTCAGGCAGGTCTCTGACTCTTAAACCGTCATCGCCCTCATAGTTTCCCAAGGTTTTTATCCTCAACCCGCTGTGGGCGACTAGAACCGATGAAACTCTGGCTTTCTTGTCTCCTGAGAGGAAGATCTTCTTAAGCTCCTTTCTGGTTGGCACCCTTTCGTCTCTGAGTGTGGGCGTGTCTTGTGTTCCTTTAATCTTTATCTTGCCTTTGAGCTGTATCCTGTTGTGGGCGAGCCATGATTTCACGGCTTTGAGCGTTGATTGGATGTAGCTGCCGGCGTGTCCTTTCTCTTCCATCATGGAAACAAAATCTAGGAGGAGATCAAACCGTTCTTTCTCTTCCATCTTGGCCAATTGTTTCGGGGTGGTCTTGTGGCGGTCGCAGAAACTGCCCACCCGTCTAAGGTAGACATCTGCAGTGACTCTCGATCCCCTGGCCGTGTTGTCATACCATCGTTTGACATCAGCGTCCTCGAAGAGGCGGGCGTACGTTCTTTTGCGAGTCATACATTAAAATGTCCTTTCGAAGCATATAAAATTTGTTGGTTCCAAACCCAAAGAGTGGCGGGCCCGCGGGGATTTGAACCCCAGATCTCCGGCTTTCCACCAGCGACCGCAGGCCAG
>Ga0224501_10000732_pt1 | contig 25411 bp, 15 predicted proteins | sample SF_Oct11_sed_USG_4_FD_169105 | JGI IMG/M metagenome (GOLD analysis project Ga0224501, IMG submission 169105) | Sediment microbial communities from San Francisco Bay, California, United States - SF_Oct11_sed_USGS_8_1 | ecosystem: Environmental > Aquatic > Marine > Sediment | place: USA... | reverse complement strand
GCGCCCCCCGCGGCCGCCACCACGCCCGCCGCCGCCGCCGCCGCCGCCGCCGCGCCCGCCGCCGCCGCCGTAGCCGCCGCTGCTGCCGCCGCCGTAGCCGCCGCCGCCTCCGTAGCCGCCTCCGCCTCCGCCGCCGTCGTAGCCGCCGCCGCCGCCGCCGCGCCCGCCGCCGTAGCCGCCGCGACCACCGCCGCGACCACCGCCGCCGCCGCGCGCACGTTCGTGGGCTTCGTTGACGGTGAGGCTGCGGCCGTCCAGCTGCGAGCCGTTCATCTCCTCAACGGCACTGAGCGCCGCCGCATCGTCGGCGAAGGTCACGAATCCGAATCCGCGCGAGCGGCCCGTCTCCCGGTCGAGTACCACGACCGCCTCATCGACTTGGCCAAAACGCTCAAACGCGCCGCGCAGGCCCTGTTCATCCGTGGCCCATGCAAGGCCGCCTACGAAAAGCTTCTTCGCCATCTTCCTGTTTTGCTCCGAATATCGCGCGAAGTGCCCGATTCCATCGTTGTTGCCGGGTCCATAATTTCGCGTTCGCGAAGATCTATCACCAGTCCCGGCACCACGGAAGGTGGGATTCCCACAGAAGCGTAGACTCTGCCACGGGCAGATTGCGCTACACTGGCGTACATGCCATGGTACGCGCCCCCGGGGCGCCCCGGGCGAGAAGGCTCATGCAGAGGGTCCGTCGGGGACCGATCGAGCCAGTACCAGCTAGCCGGAGTCAAAGGATGGCGACCCCCTCAAGAGCGACCCGTTACGAGGTCTGGAGCCGCGACGACAACGGTGAGGTCGAAAAGCACGGCGCCGCTTTTGGCCTTACTTTTGAGGATGCATGCAAGCACCTGGCGTCGGAGTCGATCGACTTCTGGACGCATTTCGACAAGGGCCGCTACCGGGGGCGCCCGCTCTTTCACGACCGCGAACAGGCCCTGGCGGCGTCGCCGCCCGCGTCGAAATAGCGTCGCAGGCCCCGTTTTTCGGAGGCGTTCCGGGGGATGGTGCGGGGGCGGCCTGTTGACGGCTCAGCTGGTTTGACCCCAATTCGAGACATTGATGCAACTCGCGCTCGATCCCACCACCCGCGTCGACTGCCCGCGCTGCCATCAGGTGGTCACGCCGCTCAGGCCCTGGCGACACTGGAAAACCGTTCGCATGGCCTATTTCGGCGGGCTCGGGCTGGCGTTGCTGGGCGCGCCCGTGATCCTGGCCGACGGCTTCGTCCTGATCCCCACGCTGATGCTCTACATGGTCGCCATCGGGCCCATCAACACGCTGGCCGGGCAGCGAGCGGTGTGTTCGCGCTGCAGCTGCGTGCTCGAGTAGCGCGCGTCAGTATTCGGCCAACCAGTCCAAAACCTGTCGATCGAGCGGATCGACACGGCCGTTCCTGAAGCGCACGCGCGCGGGAAAGCTGACGTGGCCGCCCAGCTTCAGGCTCTCGTGCTGCACCCGGGGTAGCTCGCGCTGCAAGTGGTCCCGGTAGCTCCAGACGGGGACCATGGGGTCGTGCTCGCTGTGCACGATCAGGGCCGGTCGCTGCAGGGCGTGGAGCTGCGGTCCGGCGCTCATGGTCCCGTAGTAGTGGTCCACGTTGTCGAAGCCGTAGCGGGGCACCACCGTCAGCGCGTCCCAGGCGCGGATCGTGGTCGCCTGCATTACTTCTTCGACGGGCGTGGGTACCGGGCGGCGGGCTGCCACCGCAGCGTAGATCTCGTTCAGGCCCGAAAGCACGTGGCGTCGGTAGACCACGCTGCGGCGCTGGTCGATGCCCTGGGCGCCGCGCGCCAGATCCAGCGGCGGACAGACCGCCGCCAGCGCCGCCACCCGTCGATCTGGCGCGCACTGGCCGTAGCGCAGGCACAGGTGGCCGCCGAGGGAGTAGCCCAGCAGGTAGATGCGCTCGTAGTGGGCCAGCTCGGGGCTTGTGACGGCGGCGGCCAAATCCTCGACCAGGCCGGCATGGTAGAAGTCGTCGCCGCCGCGGTCGGCGCCGCGCAGGGCCAGCCGCAGGCACGACCAGCCGCGGGCTTCGACCGCCCGGGCGGCGGCGACGCAGTAGAAGGTGTCGGTGGTGCCGCCCAGCCCGTGCACCACAATGGCGCAGCGATCGGCGCCCGGGACACGGCGGTAGAGGCCGCGCAGCCTGACCTGGCCCTGGTCAGGGTCGATGAGGGTGGTCGCCCAGGGCATGGCCTCGGGGGCATGGGCGGGGCGTACGCGATGGCGCAGGGAGGCGCCAATCGTCCACAGGTGGCCGCTGAGGGGCATGGGTGGCGATTCTGGTGCGCTGGCCCGCAAAGTCGCAAGCCGATTGCGCGGTTTCCTTGCGGCGCTCGGTACGCGCTACGATCGCGTCATCGAAAGGGGGCAGATCATGCTCACCCCGCACATTTGCAATGGGCCCGATTTTAGCGCGCCGCGACGGCTGCGGGCGCTCTTCGCTGTGGTGTTGGCGGTCTTCGGGCTGGCGGTCCCGGCGCTGGTGGCGGCCCAGCCTTCGGCCGCAGCGCCGGTCGCGGTGCCGCCCCAGCTGCAGCCGTGGGTGCCGTGGGTGCTGTCGCAGCATCCGGAGCTGCGCTGCCCGCTGATCGCGGATCAGGCCGTGTGCCTGTGGCCAGGGGAGTTGAAGCTCGAGCTGGATGCGCGTGGGGGCGGCTTCGAGCAACAGCTGGCGAGCGACCGGGAGCTGGGCGTCGCGCTGCCGGGCTCCGAGGCCCAGTGGCCAAGGGGCGTGACCGTGGACGGCAAGCCGGCGGTGGTGCTGCAGCGCGAGGGGCGGCCCTTTGTGTGGATGGCGGCCGGAGTTCACCGCGTCGCAGGCCGCTTTGCCTGGAAGAAGCTGCCGGAGGTGCTGCGCCTGCCGCCGCGCACGGCCCTGGTCGCCCTGCGCGTTGACGGCAACGAAGTGCCGCGGCCGCGCCGGGAGGGGGAGGAACTGTGGCTCGCCTCGGGGCAACAGGCTGGTGGTGACGGGGAGAGCCTGGAGCTGTCGGTGCAGCGCCACATCGCCGACGGTGTGCCCCTGCGCATCACCACGCGCGTGGAGCTGCGCGCTGGCGGGCGTGCGCGCGAGGTGGACCTGGGGGTGGTGACGCTGGCGGGCTCGCGACCCACCTCGCTCAGCGCTGACCTGCCCGCGCGGCTCGACAAAAACGGCAGGCTCGAGGTCCAGGTGCGGGCCGGCCGCTTCGAGGTCCGGATCGAGTCACTGCAGCCGAGGCCGCCCTCACAGCTGCGCGCGCTCGAAAAGGACGGGCCCTGGCCCGAGCGCGAGCACTGGGTTTTTCAGGCCGACGACAGCGCGCGCCAGGTTGCCCTCGGCGGTGCCCCGGGCGTCGATCCCGCCCGCACCGACTTGCCCGAGGCCTGGCGCGCGCTGCCGGCGTTTGCGCTCGGCCGCGGCCAGGCGCTGCACATGAAGACGCTGCGGCGGGGCGAGCCGGAGCCGCCCCCCAATCAGCTTTCGCTGCAGCGCGACCTCTGGCTCGACCTGGACGGGTCGGGTTTCACCGTGCGCGATCGCATCGAGGGTGAGCTCAACCAGGGGTTTCGGCTCGATCTGCGCGGGGGCGAGCTGGGGCACGTGGCCCAAAACGGCCGGGACCTCTTGATCACGCGCTCGGCGGACGGCAAGGCCAGGGGCGTGGAGTTGCGCGAGGGGCGGCTGTCGCTCACCGCCGAGTGGCGCGGCAAGGGCACGCCGCGCTCGCTTTCGGCGGTGGGCTGGTCGCAGGACCTGCATTCGCTACATACGGTGCTGCGTCTGCCCCCGGGGTGGACGCTGCTTTCGGCGCGCGGTGTGGACAAGGCCGAGACCTGGATCGGGCGTTGGGACCTGATGGACTTCTTTCTGGCGCTGATCGTGGCGCTGGCCTTCGGCAAGCTGCTGGGCCTGGGGTGGGGGCTATTGGGGCTTTGCGTGATGGTGCTTTCGATGCACGAGCGGGATGCACCGGTGTCGATCTGGTTGCCGCTACTGGCATTGCTCGCGTTGCTGAGGGCACTCGAGGCGGGGCGCGTGCGGCGCGTGACCTGGGGGCTTTTCGGCGCGGCGGTTTTCGGTTTCGCGGCGGTCGCGCTGCCCTTCTCGGTGGACCAGCTGCGCACGGCCATGCATCCGCAGCTGGGGTTGGGCCGTGATCGCGGCGGTGCGGACGGTTTCCTTCGCACGCAGATGGCTCCTGCCGAGCCCGTGCGTATGGCCGCGACCCCGATGGCCGAAGAGCCGGCCCAGGACGTACGACTGGAAGATGAATCTGATGCCGCCGAAAGCGAGGCGCCCGAAGACGCAGCGCCCGGCCGCGTGGGGCGCAAGCGCCAGGTACCCTCTTCGCTCTCCCTGGACCGCTCGGGCTACTCCGGTGGCCTTGCGAAGGGCTGGTTGGGGAGTTCCATGGAGCAGGATCCCAATGCCGTCGTGCAGACCGGCCCCGGCGTGCCGACCTGGAATTGGCGCGCCGAGCACCTGCGTTGGTCGGGACCGGTGCAGCACGACCAGCGCATGAGCTTGCAGTTGATTTCGCCGCCGTTGAACCGTTTGCTCAACGTTCTGCGCGTGGCGTTGCTGCTCGTGCTGGCTTTCGGATTGTTGCGCGCGGCCCGGGCTACCCAGACGGGGCCGGGCACTACGGCCCCGGGGGCCGCCGCAGTGGCGGTGGCGCTGTTGCTGGCGCTGTCATGGGGGCTCGCTGCGGCACCGGCGCAGGCGGACGTGCCCGGCAGGGAGTTGCTCGATGAGCTGGGCCGGCGCCTTGTGCAGGGAGCCGAGTGCCGGCCCGACTGCCTGTCCATCGCCAGCCTGGAGCTTTCACTGGGAGCCGATACGCGGCAGCTGACCATGGGCATCGAAGCCCATGCCGGCGAGGCCGTGGGGTTGCCGCTTCCGGGACCGGCCGCCAATTGGCTGCCCGATCGCCTGCTGGTCGACGGCCGTCCTTCCAGCGCCATGGCGTTGATGGAGGACGGCTTCATCTACGTTCGGCTCGAGCCCGGTCGCCATCGGCTCGAACTCAGCGGTCCGATTCCAGACAGCGATGCGCTCACGCTCTCGTTTGCGCAGGCGCCTCTCGACGTGAGCGCCGAACTCAGTGGCTACCGCGTCGACGGCATCCGCGAGGACGGCCGCCCGGGGGCGTCGATCCAGCTCAGCCGTTTGCTCGAGGAGCAGGGCGAGCAGCGGCTCGAGGGGACGGCCCTGCCACCGTTCTTTGAGCTGACGCGGCTGCTGGAGATCGGAACCAGCTGGAAGTTACGCTCCACCCTGCGACGCGTCAGTCCAGTTGGGGCGCCAGCGGTCGTAGGCCTCGCGCCCCTGCCCGGCGAAGCGATCACCGAAGAGGGCTTCGAACTCGACGAGCGAGGTCAGCTGCTTTTGGCCTTCGGTGGTGATGAGAGCGAGCGAAGCTGGACCTCCACGCTCGACAAGCGGCCCGAGCTGCTGCTGCGGGCGGCCGAACAGCAGCCTTTCAGCGAGCTGTGGGTGCTGCGCTGCGGCTCGATTTGGCACTGCCAGGCCGAGGGTATCGCGCCCATCGCCCACCAACAGGAGGGCCGCTGGGAGCCCCACTTCCGTCCGTGGCCCGGCGAGTCCCTGAAGCTCAGCTTCCGCAAGCCCAGCGGGGTCGAGGGCCAGAGCACCACGGTCGACTCGGCCGAGCTGGACGTCAGGCCCGGACTGCGCATCACCGACGCGCGGCTGACGCTGCATGTTCGCAGCAGCGTGGGCGGCGTGCACAGCCTGACCTTGCCCGAGGGGGCGCGGGTGCAGAGCTTGCTGCTCGATGGTCGCGATCGGGCGATTCGCCACAGTGGTCGCAAGCTGAGCTTCAACCTGGCCACCGGCGCGCAGCGGGTCGAGCTGCACTGGCAACAGCCCCAGCGTCCGGGACTGCTTCAGCGTTTGCCCCGCGTGGATCTGGGTGCCGGCGCTGCCAACGCGACGCTACGCTATCAGGTGCCCGACGAGCGCTGGCTGCTGTGGGTGCGGGGACCCAATTGGGGGCCGGCGATCCTCTTTTGGGTCTATCTCCTGATCATCGCCGTCGGCAGCACCTTGTTGGCGCGCGTGGCCGACAGTCCGCTTTCGCGCGCACAGTGGTTCATTCTCAGTCTTGGGTTGACCCAGATTCCCTTTCTCGCCCTGAGCGCGATCGTGGGCTGGTTTTTTGCCATGGCGCGACGGGCGCGCAGCCAGCCCCAGAGCGTCGGCTGGCACAATCTGGTCCAGGTCGGGTTGATCATGTGGAGCGTGGCCGCGCTCGGCGCGCTCTACGCAGCGATTCACATGGGGTTATTGGTGCAGCCCGACATGCAGGTGCAGGGGGCTGGCAGCGATGGGCAGTCGCTGGTCTGGTTCGTCGACGACGTGGCAGGCACGTTGCCGCAGCCGCAGATTTTTAGCGTCAACATCTGGGTGTGGCGCATCGCCATGCTGCTGTGGGCCCTGTGGCTGGCCAATCGGCTGCTGTCGTGGATGCCCTGGGCCTGGCGGTGTTTTGGCGTGGGTGGGCGTTTTCGCAGCAATCCCAAGCCCGCGGTGGCGAGGGTTGGAGCGTTCGGGGCTTCACCCGTGCAACCGAGCGTTGTCGAAAAGCGTGCCGAGGCGGGTGCCGAGGCGCCGTCTGGGGATCAAGCCGCTGCCCCAGTCGAGCAGGAGGTCGCCGACGGCTCGGATGACTCGGGTGAATCGGATGACTCCAAGTCAAGCGAATGATCGAGCGCCCGTGAGAGAACGGTCGTCGGTGTGTAACGCGCGGTGATGATCTGGTGGGTTGTCCCACGTTGGGCGACTCATTTTCCTCGGGCAGGAAGCTTGCGGGACAGGCTTGACGTACAATGGGGGCGACGGGATGGAAGGTGCGCCTCCTGTCGAGGAGTTAGAGAATGTACGAATTCGGCAGTTGGGCCGATCGGGAGCGCTGCCGCACCGACCTTCGCGCTTCGGGCAGCGGAGTGGTCTTGGGCGCGCGCTTCCTCGCGGGTTTTGCGGTGGCAGCGTCATGCGCTGTCGTGGGTTGTGCGGCGGGCAGCCCGGTGGGCGTCGACGAGGTCGCCGGAGTGGGCCAGCCATCCAACCCGCAAAACGCGGCGGGCGGCAATCAGGTGACGGGCGGAAGCATGGCTCCGACCACGGCCGGTACGGGGGCAACCGGAGGCACGGGAGGCACTGCGAGCAATACCGGCGGGACCTCGGGCAGCACGGCAGGCGATGTCGCGGGTGCCGGTGGTAGCGGCGGTGCTTCCGCCATCGATACCGGCACCGATGCTGGCATCGACGCGGCGGTGGTCGTCATTGATGATCGCTGCGCCGATGGCATGAAGAACGGCTTCGAGAGCGACACCGACTGCGGGGGGCCGGACTGCGCACCCTGTCCCGATGGCGACACCTGCGTGATCGACAGCGACTGTCAGGTGGGCACCTGCACCAGCAGCATCTGCGGTGTCGATCAGTGTCCCAGTGACGCTGCCAAGACCGCACCTGGCGCCTGCGGCTGCGGCAATCCCGACACCGACAGCGACTCCGACGGAACCGCCGACTGCATCGACGGCTGTCCCAGCGACTCCAGCAAGGTCGAAGCCGGCGCCTGCGGCTGCGGCGTCAGCGAGGGGGCCGACGCCGACTCCGACGGAACGCCCGACTGCACCGATGGCTGCGTCAACGATCCGAACAAGGTTGCGGCAGGCGTCTGTGGCTGTGGCGTTTCCGATGTCGACACCGATTCGGACGGCACGCCCGACTGTAACGACGGCTGCCCCGAAGACGGCTTCAAGACCAGCGCCGGCCAGTGTGGCTGCGGTTTCTCCGACGCCGACTCCGATGCCGACGGCGTCTCCGACTGCGACGACGGCTGCCCCAGCGATCCCGACCGCACCACCGTGGGCACCTGCGGCTGCGTCGGCGGGCCCAGCCCCGCGGCGGCCGGCACGCCCTGCAGCGACGGCGTCTGCCCCCTGAGCAGCGTCTGCGATGGCGCCGGCAGCTGCGGTTCGGCCAGTGATTGCACCCCGCCGCATTCCTCCTGTGGTGCGCTCGAGACCTACAACGGACACGGCTACTACTTCTGCACCGCGGGCCAAAGCTGGCAGAACGCTCGCGACATCTGCCGCTCCCAGGCCGGGCTGGACTTGGTGCACATCGACAACGCTGCCGAGAATACCTTCGTCGACGGCAACCTGGTCTCCACCACCTGGATCGGGGGTAATGACCAGAGCGTGGAGGGCGTCTGGCGTTGGTCCGATGATGACAGCCAATTTTGGTCTGGCGACAGCGGAGGCTTCGCAGTCACCTACGCCAATTGGGGCTCCGGGGAGCCGAATAACTCCGGCGGCGAGCACTGCGCCGAGATGGGCACCAACGGCAACTGGAACGATCAGACCTGCAGCACCTCGCGGGACTTCGTCTGCGAGACCCGGCCCAATCTCTGCCCCGACGATCCGTTCAAGTACGATCCCGGCCAGTGTGGCTGCGGCTACCCCGACACCGACACCGACACCGACGGAAGCGCCGATTGCGTCGATGGCTGCGTGGAAGATCCGGCCAAGACCGCACCCGGCACCTGCGGCTGCGGCGCCTCGGACGGCGACAGCGACGGCGACGGTTGGGTCGACTGCCAAGAGGAGTGTCCCTTTGACGGCACCAAGCAGAGCCCCGGGGTATGCGGCTGCGGGCAACCCGACGACGACTATGATGGCGACGGGGTGCTCGATTGCAACGACAGCTGCCCGGTGGATGCGAGCAACGGTCCTCAGTGCTTCGGCTACATTCCCGCGAACTTCAACGCCACGACGGTGAATTTCGACGCCGCACCCGACGCCACGCTCGATTGCGGCACCACCACCATCGACACCACCGGCACCGTCACCATCACCAATTGGTGCGGACCCGTGCCCGTGCCGGTGATCCAGGCGCAGACGGGCGGGCCCAGCGTGGTGATCATCCCCCTGAGCGGGCTCAGCCAGGCCAACGGGCATACGCTGCGTCTGATCGGTGACAAGCCCGTGATCTTCGCGGTGCGTGGTGACGCCACCCTGGATGGGCTTGTCGATGCGAGCGCCGTGGGCTCCACCCCCGGCGCCGGCGGCAACGTCTCCTGCGATTTGAGCACCGGTCGTAATGGTACCGGTAGCTCCAGCGCTGGCGGCGGAGGCGGGGGGGGCGGTGGCTACGGCACCGTTGGCGGCAATGGTGGCTACGGCGACAACAATGGCAACCAGGGGGCGGCGGGCGTCAGTCGCGGCGACCCCGCGCTCGAGCCCCTGGTCGGCGGCTGCGGCGGGGGCGTGGGCGGTGGCTGCAGCAATGCCGGCGGCGCGGGCGGCGGCGCGATTCAACTTTCAGTGAGCGGCACATTGACACTGGTGGACCCGGATAACATCCACGCCAACGGCGGTGACGGCATCAACGGCTGCGGCAGCGAAGGTGGTGGCAGCGGCGGTGGCAGCGGCGGCGCCATCCTGTTGCAGGCCGCAGGCATCAGCTCATCCGGGCTGGCCCTGAGCGCCAACGGCGGCAGCGGCGGCAACGGCTCCAGCGGTGGTAGCGGCGGGGCCGGCTCCACCAGCGCCGCCAGTGCCGGCACCAATGGCCAATATGACAGCGCCGACGGCGGTGGCGGTGGCGGCGGCGGCTACGGCCGCATTCGCATCGATTGAGGTGGAGGCCAAGCGCCGGCCCTTGCCGTGCCCGAGATGGTGTCTATCTCCGGGTGCATGAAGACACCTTTGCTCGCTGGGCGTGATGGACTCTGGCTCCTGTCGATATCGGCCTGGGTGCTTTCTTGCACACCTGCCGAGCCTGCGGCGGAGGCGAGCGCGAGCAGCGGCGGTGAAGCCAGCGACCGCAGCTCGTCGCTGTCGCTGCACATGGACAACAACCTGTGGCTGGCGCTGGAGTCGCGCGACGCCCTGATCGCAGGGGACGTGGCTCGGGCCAAGAAAAAGATGGCGCAGCTGGCCGCGCAGGAGTACCGGCCGCTGGTGCCGGCGGCATGGATCGCCGACATGGAGGCGATGCAGGGCTACGCGCGCGCTGTGGCTGAGGCCCGCGACCTGCAAGAGGCCTCCCGCGCCATGGCGGACGTGGCCGTCAGCTGCGGCGGCTGCCACCAGAAACTCTTCGGTGGGCCGCTGGGCGACGACACGCGAGCGCGCGCCCCCGAGGAGGGGGTGGAGGATGTGGCCGGGCGCATGAAGCGCCATCAGTGGGCGGCCAATGCCCTGTGGTTCGGTCTGGCACGCCCCTCGGAGCGCGATTGGACGGCGGGCGCGGAGGCTCTGGTCGATGCGCCCCTGCTGCCTCCGCGCCAGGCAGAGGGCGGCGTCGTCGATCAGGAAGGGCACGCGGCCATGGAGCGCATTCGCGAGCTCGGCCAGGACGCCCAGGTCGCCGAGGAGCCGGGCAAGCGCGCGGAGGTCTACGGCGAGATCCTGGCCAGCTGCTTCAAGTGTCACGCAAGCGACTGAGGAGGCGGCGCTTTTGTGTGGCTGCGGGTGCGACCGATCAACTGGGGTAGTCGGGCGCTCTTTGTGACGTAGCCCACACCATGCCGGCGTGGTAACTTTGACGCTGACAAGAGGCCTATGCCCTCGGTCCGCATCGCGTCTCTCGCCGACGGGTGCGGGCCGGTGCCCGTTGAGTTTCGTCGGATTGGCGAGACAACACAGGGTATGGATAGTGCGCACGGCATCGACGCGGGCTTCGCTGTAGGTCGGCCGAGATGGCGGAGCGTACGGAGTGAGAGCGCTGTCGGTGTTGTGACCGGTCGCGCCGTTGCTGGAACCGGCGTTGAGGAGCGCCTCAGATGCGTTGCCACATGGCCAAAGCGGCAAAAGGTTCGGCAGGTGTCGGGCCTCGGCCAACCGTGGACAGCGGTGGTGCTCGGTAATATGCCAATCTCGCAAAGTGAGCATCGGGCCTCGCCCGACTTCGCGGCATTCGCCTGCGCGGTACACGTCGACGCCGTGATCGAGTACTGCCGAGGACAATTCCCGCGCAACTGCGGTGTGTGTGAGCATCGTTACGAGTGCTTCGAGGATTTTCTCGGCGACACGGTGCCGCTCGGAAGACCCCAGGTTTACGACGAACTCGAGCTGATCCAGAGCGAGCAGCTCATCGGAACGCTCTCCATGGTTCAGTGTGCTTGCGGTACCAGCTTGGCCGTTAGGTGCGGCGACATCCGCAGTCGGGGCTATCTCGACCTGCTGGCGGCGCTCGCCCGAGACGTCGAGCGTACGGGGCTCAGCGTTTCCGAGATCCTCCAGTTGATGCGCCAGGAGATCCACGCCCGCTGTGGCATTCGCTCGTCCGGGGTGCGGGTTCGGGTCTGTTCGATCATGCGCTCCAGGTAGCAGGGCGCGGCTTTCGGAGCTGGTCACGCAGCCTCTGAACACCGAGGTCATGCACGTGGCACCATCACGCCTTTGTGTCTCGAGCCGTAGGGCGGCGTGCTATACTCTCTACACTGAGGGTGAGATCATGTGCGTGTCCCGACGGTATTTCCATTCATCGTGTTTGCTTGTGCTGCTATCGGTGGTGAGCATCGCGTGCAGCGACGGGCCCACGGCGCCGGCGCCAGTGGGCGGCGAAGCGGTGGATACCGGCGGCGCCGCTGGTACAGCCACGGCACCGTCGCCAGCCGGTTCGTCGGTATGCAATGTGGTCGAGATCGACGGCTCGCAGGTGATCGTCCGCGAGGACAACGTCGTGGCGACCTTCACCAAGAGTGATTCAATCGACAGCATCGTGATGCTCTTTGGAGGCATGGCGGTGGACTTCGACGACGCCGTGAGCACGGTCAGCATCATGGGCCTCGATCAGGCCGACGCGCTCGAGGCCGCCATGATCTACCCGGACTTCTACCTCTGCAGTTCGGTGGGCGGCGACGACCAGGCCATCGAAGCCAAGATCCATCAGATGGATTTTGTGCCCGCCAGTTGTCAGGTTCACGAGGCGATCGTCGCGGCGCTATCGCAATTTCGCGTCAATGCAGGCAGCGGCGGCGACCGCACTTCGCTTCGACTCCAGGGCGCGATGCTCCAGCTCGATTCGGCTATCGTCAACGGCAGCGGCGAAGACGTGACCGCGCATTTCGCTGGCCTGAACTTTCAGCTGGTCACCGACGTCGATCAGCTCACGGGGCAGTCGGTGCTCGAATTTGGCACGGCGGCGTCGGGTAGCAACTGAGGTCTCGCGGGCCCCTAGCCGCTCTTGGCCAGGCTACGTACGGCGGCACCGATCGTCGCGTCGTAGGCGAGTTCGGAGTCCATCAGCTCGAGTGGCAGCCACTCCACGCCGACCTGGATGGCGTCGGCTTCGACGGGCTGGGCGTCGTCACGCGATCCAAGCAGCTGTGCGCGGAAAAAGTGGGTGGTGACGTCGATGACGATGCCGGCCCAGGTGAAGGGGTAGCGCTCGACGCGTTCGGAGCTGATATCCACCACCACGCGATGGCCGGTTTCCTCCAGCGCCTCGCGGGCGGCTGCCTGGGCAGGGGTCTCGCCTGCTTCGATGCCGCCGCCGGGGGGAAAGAGCTTGGTGGCGCCGCTTTTGGGATCGCGCAAGCGTACGCAAAGCAGGGCGCCTGCGTCGACGCATACCACGGCTGCCCGTTCGCGCGTCGCGTTCATGCTCCGCGAGTGTAGCGAATCGACGTGCTATCGCCAGCGCGCCCGTGGATTCTTGCGGGCTGCTTGAAGGTCAGAAAGACCGGCTGCTGCTCGAGCTGCAAGGCACCAGGTGCGCCACTTGCGCCTACAGCCCCTCGAAGCTAATGATAGTCACCCCGTCGCCGCCCTCGGAGCGCTCGCCGGGGCGCCAGTGCTTCACCTGTGGCACTTCCCGCTCCAGGTGCTTGCGCACGGCGTCGCGCAGGGCGCCGCTGCCCAGGCCGTGGACGATGCAGCCCGTGGGGTGTTCGCTGGCGTAGAGCCGGTCGACGAAGCTTTCGACCATGCCCAGGGCGTCGTCGACGCGTAGGCCGCGCACGTTGAGGGTGGTGTCGGCGTCGGCCAGCGCTGGCGTGCGAATGGCGCCGCTGCCCGACGCGCGCGAGCGTTCGCCCGCCGCCTCCGGCGCCAGCGCGCGCAGCTCGTGCGCATCGGCGCTCAGTTTCATGGCGCCTACCGCGATGCGCAGTTTGCCCTTGCGCGGTGCTTCCACGACGGTGGCTTCGCTGCGAAGCCGCGGCACGTAGACCCGCTGTCCGACCTCGAGCGCTTCGGGATCCACGGGCCCACCGTCCCGGGTCCTGCCCACGTGGGGCTCGGGTTCGGCGCGTTCGGCCAGGTCGCCGCCCAGGGCCACGCGGGTCGCCACTTCCGCGACGGCGGCCTCCGCCCGTGCGAGGTTCGCCGGCTCGCGCGGGCTCTGTTTCAGTTCTTTGCGCGCGGCTTCGAGCTGGGCGCGCGCTTGCACCACGGCGCTGCGCAGGGACTGTACCTCTCGGTTGATCTCGTCCTGGCCCTTTTTACGTAGCGTTTGCAGCTGATCCTGGAGCCGCAGCCGCTGATCCCGCAATCGCACGCGCTCCTCTGCGAGCGCCGCTTCCGTCCGCTCCAGCTCGTCGAGTCGTGTGATGAGCTTTTGGTTGAGAACCTCGAAGCGGCTGGCGCTCTCCGGTAAGAGGCGCTTGGCCTCTTCGATGACGGCCACCGGAATGCCGAAACGCCGCGCCACCGCGAGCGCGCTCGAGGCACCGGCCACCCCCATGCGCAGGTGAAAGCTCGGTTCCATGCGCTCGACGTCGAAGCCCATGGAGGCCGAGTGCAGATGGGGCGCTTCCAGCGATAGTACCTTCAGCGGTTCGTAGTGGGTGGTGACCGCCAGCGCTGCGCCGCGTTCACACAGGGCCTGCACCAGCGCGCAGGCCAGGGCGCCTCCCTCGGCCGGGTCGGTGCCGCTGGCCAGCTCGTCGAGCAGCACCAGGGCCTGTCCATCGGCAGCGCCGAGGATGGCGCTGAGATTTCGGATGTGGGCCGAAAAGGTGGAGAGGTTGTGCACCGTCGACTGTTCATCGCCCAGGTCGGTTAGCACCCGCTGCACGAAGCCGAGGGAGCTGCCCTCGGCCGCAGACACCGGCAGCCCCGCGCGCGCCATCAACGCCGACAGGCCCAGGGCCTTGAGTAGGACGGTCTTGCCGCCGGCATTGGGGCCGGAGATTACGAGCCCTTCACCCGCCGCGAGCGTCATGTCGTTGGGCACCACCTCGACGCCATCGAGCACCAGCAGCGGATGGCGCAGCTCACGCAGGTCGAAGTGCGTGCCTTCGACCAGGCGCGGCACGCTGCCACCCAGATCGCCGGCCAGGCGCGCGGCGGCCTGGCGCAGGTCGGCGTGGTCGAGGGCCTCGGCGGCGGCGCGCAGGCTGGGCAGCGATTCGCTTACGCGCTCCGAGAGCGCCAAGAGGATGCGGCGCTGCTCGCGCTCGAACTCCGCCTGGGCCATCTTTAGGCGGTTGCCGTGGGCTACGATGGGCTGCGGTTCGACGAAGACGCTGGCGCCGCTCTGGCTGGTGCCGTGCACGATGCCCGGCACGCGCTCGTGGGCGTCGCGGCGCACGGGAATCACGTAGCGGTCCTCGCGCAGCGTGTGATAGCGGTCCGACAGCACGTCCTGGTAGCGCTCGATGAGTTGACCCAGGCGCCCCACGATGCGATCGCGCAGGTTGGTGATTTCCGTGCGCAGCGATCGCAGCTCGTCGCTGGCGCGGTCCGAGAGCGTCCCGTCGGGCTCGATGGCGACCGCCAGTTGCTGTTCCAGCTCGTCGAGGGTTGAGTCGGTGCTGCAGGCGGCCTGTAGCGCCGGCACCCGATCGCGACGCGATACCAGAAACTCCCGCAGCCTGCGTGCATTGCCCAGGGTGGCCAGGATGTCGCCGAGGGCGCTGGCCTCCAGCGTTCCGTGCCGCTCGAGGCGCTCGAGGTGTTGCGAGACGTCGCGCAGGTCCGAGAGCGGCAGCGGCCCTTCACCGGCGCGTGTCAGCGCTTCGATTTCGGCGCTCTGGCTCAGCAACAAAGCCGCCGCCTGCGGCTCGGAACACAGGGGCACGCCGCGCCGCTTGGCCGATGCGCCCGAGCAGCGCGCCAGCACCGCGGCGACCAGCCGTGGCCATTCCAGGTGAAGGCCGGCGCGCGGCAGCCAGTCGGGCTCCTGTGGCATGTTCTCGCTCACCTCGGGCGAAGTCTGACCTGCGTGCACTGACCTTGCCGCGACGCCGGCTCTAGAACTTTTCGTAGGGGGAGTCGTCGCGCGACTCGCCAGGGCTCGAGGTGGGTCGAGAACGCACGCTGCGCTTGCGGCGCGGACGCCGCTTGACCTCGGCGCTGGCCTGCTCGTTGGGTACGGGCTCGCTGGGCAAGGGCTCGAGCCGGACCATGCGCTCCTCTTCGCCCGAGGTCAGGTCCAGGGTCAGTGGCTGATAGCCTTCGTGGTCTAGCTCCAGGCGCAGAGCCTCGCCCTCCGGTACCTCGACCCGCAGTGGCGTCTCTCCCAGCGTGCGTCCGGCGTGCACGATGCTCGCGCCCTGGGGCTCGCTTTGCACCAGTACCTCGGCGCTTGTCGGAGTTTGCGCCGCCGGGGGCGCCGCCGCAGCGGTCGCCTTTGAACCCGGAGCATCTGCTGCGAGCGCCGTGTCGGCTGCTCGATCGCTACTTTCGGTCGGCCACGCCGAGCTGAGCCCAAAGGCCGCCGCGGCAAAGCCCGACAGGGCTAGCGCCGATAGGGTCAGCATTTTGCGATCGCGGCCCAGTCGCGTGCCGAACTCCAACAGCGGCTGTAGGCGCAGGGTTTGCTCGCGCTGGCAGGTGAGCAGCGCCTGCTCGAATTCCTCGGCGCTTTGAAAACGCTCGGCGGGGTCCTTCGCCAGCGCCCGCGTGACCACTTTTTGCAGGCGACTGGAGAGTAATTCGCCGCTTTGACTATGAGTGATGGGCGGCGCCTGGTCGCGGATGTGCTTGGCCATCACGACCACGGCGTCGCTGTCCACGAAGGGCGGGCTTCCGGCCAGCAGTTCGTAGAGCACGATGCCCACGGCGTAGAGATCGCTGCGTGGATCCAGGGGTCTGCCCTGGGCCTGTTCGGGCGACATGTAGCGCGGCGTGCCAAAGACGGTGCCGTCGAGGGTTTCGAATTGATCGATGGCGTGCTCGCCGGCGACCGCCTTGGCGATGCCGAAATCGAGCACCTTCACCAGCGGTTCGCTGCGATGGGGCTCCTGGGCCAGGTAGAGATTGTCCGGCTTGACGTCGCGGTGGATGATGCCCTTTTGGTGGGCCTCGGCCAGCGACCGCAGCACCTGGCGCGACCAATCGATGGCCTCGCGCACGCCGATCAGTGGTGCCCGTTCCAGGCGCTTGCTGGCAGCCTCGCCCTCGAGCAGCTCCATGGCCACGAAGAACTTGCCGTCCTCGGTGGCGCCGAAGTCGTAGACGCGCACGGTGTTGGGGTGGGTCAGCGCGCTCATGGCCTGGGCCTCGCGCTGGAAGCGCGCCGCCACGTCCGACTGGCTGCGGGCGCCGGCGCTGAGCACCTTCAGCGCCACCGAGCGCCCCAGCTCCACCTGCTCGGCACGATAGACCGCGCCCATGGCGCCGGCGCCGATCGCTTCGATCACGCGGTAGCGGCCGGCCAGTTGCGATCCGATCAGTGGATCGTGTTCTCCGATGGGACGGTCTCCGGTGGGGCGGGGTCGCAGTCCCCGTTATCGCGCGAAGTCTAGCACGGATCGATGGGCCATAACCGCTTGCCTGCCCCGCCACCGAATTGTCAGGCTTTTCCCATACTCCAGCGATGATCGGGGGCGACCGCCCCGGGGTGCCTCAGAGCCGGCCGCTGAAGCTCAGCAGCAGTCCGCCGCGACCATCGATGCCGATGGAGGCCCGGGGCCGTGACTCGATCTCGGGCTCGCGCAGCAGCAGCAGTGCGGCCGAGGTCACTAGCAGGGCCGTACCCCCGATCAGCATCACGTCGGAGGCCAGGGCGAAGCGGTCGGCCTCGGTCACCAGCTGGTTGCGCTCCGAGAGGCTGCCGTCGTTGCCGGCCACGAAGTCCGCCACGGCGTTTTCCCGCTCCAGCGCCAGCACGCCCGTGGCGGCGCCGCCCCCGAGCAGGGCCAGCCCGCCGGCGAAGGAGAGCCAGAACCAGGTGTCGCTGGCGCCGAAGGGCGGCGGCTCGCCCGCGTCGCCCGGTGAGCGCAGCTCCTCGTGGCGACGGGCGGCGTCGGCGGCGGCCTCGACGCGATGGCCCTCCAGGCGCCGCAGCGTGCCCTGGATCTTGGTCCGCTCTTCGCTCTCTTCCTCGGGTAGCGCCACCAGGTAGCGCCGGTAGTAGTGGATCGCCGTGCCCAGGTCGCCCAGCAGCTCGCTGGTGTAGGCCACGTTGTACATCAGGTTCGGCGAGTCGGGGTCGAGCGCCAGCGCCGCCTTGAGTTCGATGATCGCCATGCGGTAGCGGCCGGCGCTGAAGTGCTCGCGGCCCCGTTGGTAGCGGTCCACGGCGGCGTTGTTGTCGTCCTCGGCCCGCGCCACGGCGGGCATCTGGGCCAGGACCAGGCTGGCGACCAGCAGCGGGATGACGCAGCGCATGGCGCGCCACGCTAAATGAGAGGCTGGAATTCGGCAATGGCGGATCGCGCCGTGCGGCGGGTCGACACCCGGCGCCCCGGCGTCCCGGCCTTTCTGAACCCGCCCCCCAAGTGGTATTGGGGAGCCATGCTTCGCATCGCGGCACTGCTGCTGGCGTCGGGCACGCTGCTGTCGACGGTCGTGGCCAGCGCCCAGCGCGCCGACGCCCCCCTGCATCGGGCCACCGATCCGGTTTGGGTCCCGGCTTCCTCCACCCTCGAACTCGACGACGCCATCGCCCTCGACGTCAATCCGGCCGGCCTCGGCATGTTGCCGGCCTACAGCCTGGCCTACGTGCACGCCAGTGTGGACGCGCCGGGCGAAGACGACTGGCTCAATAGCGGCGACGCCGTCTACCTGGCCGGCCCGATCGTGGGTCCATTGGCCGCCGGCTTCACGCTGCAGAGCATTCGGCCGGGGCTGCGCTCGGCCGGCGCGCAGCTCGGCGGCCCCGGCGACAGCGACCGCGCCATGGCCGCCCTGGGGCTGTCGCTTTCGGCCAGCCCGCGCTTTTCCCTGGGCGTGAGCTTTCGCGGCATCAGCTCCGGCCATCCGGCCTTTGACGGCCTGAGCAGCGTCGACATCGGCATCCTGATGCGGCCGAGCCGCCTTTTGTCTTTGTCCCTGGTGGGGCGCGACCTCTTCACCTCGCGCGAGGGCCAGGGCACCAGCGGCCTGGACCTGGGCTCGAGTATCCTGGGCTCCATCGGCCTGCGCCCCTTCGCCAGCGACGCGCTGGGCCTGGACTTCGGGCTGGCCGCCCACGCGCTCGACGCCGACGCCATCAGTGGCCGCGCCGGCCTGAGCCTCGCACTGCCGTCGGTGGGGCGGCTGTCGAGCCTGCTCGAGGTGGACGGCCTGGGCGACTCTGACCAGGCCCTGCGCCTGATCACCGAGCTGGTGGTGCAGCTGGGCCACCTGGGCGTCGGCGGAGGCGCCGTGGTGGCGCGGCCGGCATCGGACGCCGCGCTCGGCTGGTATGGGGTGATGCGCGTGGAGGGGCGTCCCCGCTCCGGTCTGGATCTGGACCGACGCGTGCTCGATCTGCGTTTCGGCGGGCTCTCCCCCCGCGGCGCCCTTTCACTGTCGCTGTGGCTGGAGCGCGCCCGCGTCGACGAGCGGGTCGCCGGCGTCCTGCTGCGACCGAGCGGGGGCATGGGTTACGCCTACGCCCAGGAGCTGCGCATGCAGATCCGTGAGCTGCGCGCCGCGGGCAAGCCGGTGGTCTGCCACCTCGACTCGGCCAGCGGCGGCGCCTATTACGCCTGTGCGGGCGCCGACCGCATCCTCATCGACCCGGCCGGCGACGTGCGGCTGATGGGCACCGGCATGTCGGCCATGTTCTTCGGCGACGCCCTCAAGCGCTTCGGCGTGCGCGCTGACTTCTTGCGCATCGGTCCCCAAAAGGGCGCGCCCGAGCAGTACACCCAGGGCGGCATGGGCGAGGCGGCCCGCGCCCAGACCCTGGCCCTGCTCGACTCGGTGCACCAGCGGGTGCTGCAGGACCTCTCGGGCGATCTGAAGCGCACGCCCGCGCAGGTGGCGGAGCTGATGGACGAGGGGCCCTACCTGGCGCCGCTGGCCCTGGAGCGCTCCCTGGTGCACGCCGCCGCCGACGGCGACGCGCTCGAAAACGGCGACCTGGAGATCTTCAAGGGCGCGAGCCTGAGCAAATCGCTGCCGGCGCCCGAGGAGCACAGCTGGGGCAAGCAGCCTTCGGTGGGCGTCATCGTGGTCGACGACAGCATCGTCGACGGCAAGAGCGTGGACATCCCCCTGCTCGACATCCACATGACGGGCGGCGACACCATCGTCGAGGCGCTTGCGTCCATGGCCGCCGACCCGAGCATTCGCGCCATCGTGCTGCGCGTCGACTCGCCCGGAGGTGCGGTCCTGGCCTCCGATCGGATCTGGCGTGCCGTGCGCCGGGCGCGCGAGCGCAAGCCCGTGATCGCCTCGATGGGGGCGGTCGCCGCCAGCGGCGGCTACTACGTGGCCTGCGCCGCCGACGAGATCTGGGCCGACCCCTCCACGGTCACCGGCTCCATTGGCATCTTCTACGGCAAGGTCGACGTGCAGGAGCTGGCGGCGCGCTTCGGCGTCAATGTGGAGCACTTCCAGCGCGGTCGCCGCGCCGGCGCCCAGTCCATGTGGCGCGCCTTCACCGACGAGGAACGGGCGGCGCTGGCCGAGACCCTGCGCGTCTACTACCGGCTCTTCCTCCGCCGCGTGGCCGAAGGGCGCGACATGAAGGTGAGCGAGGTCGACGCCGTGGCCCGCGGGCGCGTGATGAGCGGCGATGCGGCCGTGGGGCACGGTCTGGTCGACCACCTGGGTGGCTTCGCATCGGCCCTGATCCGGGCGCGTCAGCGCGCGGGGCTTCCGAAAGACGCCCCCATCGTCATCCTTCCCGAGCGTGGTGGCGGTTTGCTCGACCTGGTGCTCGGTGGCGCCCAGCTGGGCGCCGGGAGCGACCCGCATACGCCGCCGCTGCCCGACGACGGCCCCGGCCCGCGCTTGAGCCCCGAGTTACGTTCCGTGCTCAGCGCCGCCGTTAAGCTGCAGCTGCTCGGCGGCGGCGAGGCGATGGCGCTTTTGCCCTATGAACTCGATTTCTGAGCGCCGTCTCGAACACCGGAGAGCCTGCCTGTGACCATCGCCTTCTATGACGTCAGCGTCGCCAGTTTCCTGCAGACCACCAAAGCCGTGGCCCGCGTCCTGGACAAGGCGCGCGCCCACTTCGAGCAGCAGGGCAGCGACCTGCAGGACATCGTCGGCGCCCGTATCTACGACGACATGCTGCCCTTTCGCTTCCAGATCGCGTCGGTGGCGCAGCACTCGCTGGGCGCCATCGAAGCCCTCGACAAGGGCCTCTTTCTGCCGCCAAGAGCGCCCGAGAGCCTCGACTACCCGGCGCTGCAGGACCTGATGGCGCGCACCGTTGCGGGCCTCGGTGAACTCGACGCCGACGCCGTCAACGCCCTCGAAGACCGAGAGTTGATCTTCAGGCTTGGCCAGATGGAGCTCCCCTTCGTGGCCCGGGACTTCATCCTTTCGTTCTCGCTGCCCAACTTCTACTTCCACGCCACCACCGCCTACGACATCCTGCGCATGAAGGGCGTGCCCCTGGGCAAGGTGGACTTCATGGGACGGGTGCGCATCAAGCGCTGATGGGGCAACGACGCTTCTGCGAGGCGTCGTTCGCGGCCTGGCGCATACTGCCGCCGTGATCCCGACCGCAGGGAGCCGGCACGCGCATCGGGCAGCGGTCGCCACGGCGCGCGTCAGTAGTTCAGGCTGCTGCCGTAGCGTAGGTTTAACTGGGGGGTTGAAGGTCGATGTGGGTCGCGTGGTGGATACGAGCCACCGCGGAAGCCGCGGATCCACCCGCGTATGACGCTTGTCGGCTAGTGCGACTGGCGTGTATAATTTCAACTACGGCGCACAGTGTTCCCCAAGCGCTGTAGACTTTGCCAATCATGGTTCGTTGCACGGAGTGCGGGGCCCGTCTCGTCGATAGCGCGCCGTCGTGCGTGGCTCACGGAGCGACGGCCAAGGCCGAAGAGGAGTCGAGCGCGTCGGGCGATGCGGAGGGCTTCGACGCGGCCACCGAGGCGGCCATCCAGGGGGGCCTGCGCGAGCTTGGTTACGACATCGAGGGCATCCTGGGCGGTGGCGGCTTCGGCCTGGTCTATGCGGCGAGTCGTCCCGGCGACGATATGAAGCTTGCTATCAAGGTGGGCTTCAAGGACGGCGCCGACGCCATCGCCGAGATGGAGCGCGAGGCGGCCATGATGCGCGCGGCGGCGGGGCCGGCGGTGCCGGCGGTGCTGTGGCAGGGCAGGGTGCTTTCCAAGCCCTGCCTGGTCCTGGAGCGCGTGCAATATCCGACGCTGGCCGCGCGCATGGCCGAGCGCGCGGGACAGCCCTTCGAGTTTGCAGAAGCCGCGCGCTTTGCCGAGGGGCTGCTCGATGCCCTCGAGGCGGTGCACGCCGCCGGCGTGCTGCACCTGGATCTCAAGCCCGAAAACGTGCTCTGCGACGACGCAGGAAGCACCATGCTGGTCGACTTCGGGCTCTCCCGGACGCTGGGTGAAGAGCGCCGCTCGGCGCCGGAAGCGGGCGAGGGCGAGGCGGCGGGCACGGCGGAGTACATGTCGCCCGAACAGTGCAAGGATGTGCCGGATCTGGACCTACGCGCCGATGTCTACAGCGCGGGCATCCTGCTCTACGAACTCTTCCGCGGCGCGCCGCCGTTTTTCGGCAAGGCCGCCGACGTGCGCGAGGCCCAGCTAAGCCGCCGGGTGGCGCCGTTGCCCTCGCGCCCCGATCTGCCGCTGGAGCTCGACGCTGTCGTGCGCGGTTGCTTGAGCAAGGATCGGGAGCCGCGCTGCGCCAGTATCGGCGAGCTGCGCGCCGCCTTGGCTCGGGCCAAGGCCGGACCGATGCCGGAGGCACCGCCCGCCGCCGCCGACAAGCTCGCGACCGCCCGCGCCAAGAAAGCCAAGCGCGCCGGTCGCGCCGATCGGGCCGATCGGGCCGCTTCGCGTGGCACCAAGGAAAAGCGCAGCGTCGGGCTGCTCTTCTTCGAGTCGCGCTCCAGCCTGGCGGCGCTGCAGAGCGTGGTGGGCGCAAGCGGCGGTGAAATCGCTCAGAGCAAGGGCACCCGCTACGTGGTCGCCTTCGGGCATGCGGTCAGCAGCAATCCGGTGCGGCCCGCGCTTTCGGCGGCCCATCGCCTGATCGGCTCGGATCTGGCCAGCCGCGTCGTGATCGACGTGGCGCAGGTGACCGTCCAGGTGCGTCCGGATGGCTCGCGGCGCTTCTTCGGCGTGGTTTTGAGCGCCCAGGACCGCTACCCCGAGCCCACCGATGACGCGGGCGTGTGCCTGACCGAGGCGGCCACCCAGGTGCTGCCCGAGCTTTCGTTTACGCTTGTCCCCGGGCGCAGCGATCGTTTCGTGATGGGGCAGCAGGCGGCCGGTGACCACGAGTTGACGGCGACGGCCTTCGGCATGGATGAGACGCCGCTCATCGGCCGCACCGAGGTTCTGCACCAGCTCGTCGATGCCGCAGGGGCCGCCACCCAGGGGCCGCAGCCCACCATCTTCGCGGTCACGGCCAAGAGCGGCTACGGCCGCACCCACCTGGCCAGCGCCCTGGCCGAGGGCGCGCCGCGCACGCTACCCGACTGCGAGGTGCTGCGCCTGGCGCCGCGACAGGATGTGCTGGGCGCCCAGGGCCGTGTGATGCCGGAGATGCTGCGGCGGCTTCTGGACCTACCGCTCAGGGCCGAAGCCGACGACGCCAGGGCCATGTTCTGCGAGCGCCTGGGCGACGAAATCGGCGACGAGGTCTGGGCCGCGGCGTCATTCACTATGGGTTACCTCGACGCGCGCCATCCGGACGTCGATCGCCTCTCGGCGGCGCCCGGTGCGCTGCGCTGGGCGGTGGCGCGCGCCGGTGGTGAGGCCCTCAGGCAGCGGGCGCGCATGAAGCCGCAGCTGGTGGTGCTCGACGACGCCCACCAGGTCGACGACGCCGTGCTCGACGCCCTCGAATTCGCCACCCTGGCCGACCACAGGGCGCCGGTCTTCGTCTGCGTGCTCGCTTCCGAGAACTTCGGCGAGCTCAGGCCCCACTTCGGCTCGCGCGCGGGTCACTTCGAGCAGCTCGAGCTGGGCCCGCTGGCCCAGGAAGACGCCATGATCCTGGCGCGCCTGCTCTTGCATCCGGTGGAGCACGTGCCCCAGAGCGTGCTGACCACGCTGGCCGAGCGCACCCAATGCGTGCCGCGCCTGCTGACCGAGCTGGTGCGCGGCCTCAAGCGTGAAGGCATCGTGCGGCAAAACGAGGCCGGCACCATGCACTACATCGCCACCGACGAGCTCGACAAGCTGCCCGACTTGCCCATCGTCCAGTGGAACGCGCGGCGCGAAATCGAAGCGCTGCCTTCGCAGCTCGAGGGCCACGCGCGCCTGGCTTCGGTGCTGGGCGTGGATTTTTCGGTGGGCGAGATGGACGCGCTGGCCACGGCCCTGGAGCGCTCGGGGCACCTGGACGTGGTGCAGCTCGACCCCGCCGTGGGCATCACGCGCCTGGTCGAGGCCCGCATCCTCAGGCGTCACAAGAACGGCCGCTACGACTTCCGCTATCCGCTGCTGCGCGACACCATTTACGAGACGCAGCCGGAAGCGCGCCTCAAGGCCCTGCACGCGGCGGCCTTCCAGGTCTACGACGCGGCCACCGACATGCCCGCCGAGCGGCGCCGCCCGCGCCTGGCGCTGCATGCGGCCCGCGGTGGTCACCCCGAGCGGGCGGCCGAGGAGTACCTGAGCCTCGGTAAGGAACTCGGCGAGGCCCAGTCCTATCTGCCGGCCGAAGCGGCCTTCGGCTCGGCCCTGGAGCTTTTGGGCGAGGCCGCAGACCTGCGCGCGGTCGAGGCCGCCAGGGGTCGCGGCCTGATGCGCTTTCGTCTGGGGCGCAACGAGGACGCGGTCGGGGACCTGGAGCTGGCGCGCACGCGCGCCGAAGGCCTGGGCGCCCCGGCCCTGCAAGCCGACATCATGCTCGATGAGGCCACGGTGCTGGACTGGCGCTTCAAGGTTGAGGAATCCGCTGCCCTGGTCGAAGCCGCGCAGAAGCTGGTCACCGATCCCGACCCGCTGCTCGAGGTGCGCCTGGCGAGCAACCTCACCCGCGTCTTGCATCGCGCCGGCGATCCCGAGGGTTGTGTGCGCGTGGGCAGCGAAGCGGCCAAAAAGGCCCTGAGCTTGGGGGAGGCTGGCTACGAGTCGCTTGTCATCACGCTGCTGATGGTCGGCCCCGACTGCTGCAAGCTTGGGCGCTTCGAGGATGCCGAGCGCAATTTCGAGACCGTGCTCGCCGCCGCCAAGGCCCACGCCGATCTGCACCACCAGGCTGCGGTCTACGTGAATCGTGCGGCGCTGTGGTTTGGCGTGGACCGCGTCGACAGGGTGGTCGCCGACCTGGAGGTGGCCACGCGCATCGCGCGCGAGATCGGCGAGCCTTTCGTCGAGATCAACGCCCTGGACAATCTCGCCACGGTGCTCTTCTGGGCGGGGGGACAACCCGAGGTCGGCAGCGAGGGCGAAGGAGTTCGCATCCGCGAGGACCTGCAGCCGGCCTCGGAACACGCGGCCCGTTGCGCGCAACTGGCGGTGCAGCTGTGGGGAGCGAGTGAATGGGTGTCGGCCGGCCTCAAGCTTCTGGTGGCCCGCATCGCCAACTACCGCGGGCACAGGGATGAGGTTGCGCGCATCGTTGAAGACCTTCGCGAGCTCCAGCGCACGTGCGCTCCGCCGAGCGCTCTCGACGCGGGCTGGGGCGCAGGAGAGACGGCGTTCCTCGATGCCCTCGAGCTGTGCGTTTCGGATGCGGACGAGGGCGCCTGGGCCCAACTCGAAGAACGCATCGCGGGGCTCGAGCTTGAGCCCGAGGAGCGGCTGGAGTTGCTCGAGTGCCAGGCCATGGCGGCCCTGGCCGCCGGCCGTGAGGACCGCGGCCGTGAACTCTATGAGCAAGCTGCTGAACTTGCCCGACAAAGCCAGGACTTGCTGAGCGGTCGGGTGCTGCGAAATTACGCCCGGCTTTTTGGCGAGGCGGGCGCGGGCTGAGATGGGAGCCGGGTGCCGCGGCTTCCGGTGAGCGGCGAGTGGGGTGCGGAAGAAACGCAAAACCCCCGCGACCCGAAGGTCGCAGGGGTGTAAGCGTGTGCGGCAGGAAAGGGGCTAGAGGGCTGCGAGCAGCGGGCTAGATTCCCAGGCGGTGG
>Ga0224501_10000731_pt1 | contig 25463 bp, 19 predicted proteins | sample SF_Oct11_sed_USG_4_FD_169105 | JGI IMG/M metagenome (GOLD analysis project Ga0224501, IMG submission 169105) | Sediment microbial communities from San Francisco Bay, California, United States - SF_Oct11_sed_USGS_8_1 | ecosystem: Environmental > Aquatic > Marine > Sediment | place: USA... | reverse complement strand
CCAATGCTCCAGCATAATGCGAGGTGGGCGGAGCCAGCGCCAGCAGAGACTAGGGGTTCCCATTATAGTTTATATGAAACAGACTCGCCTTTCAAGATCTCAAACATCCATTAATACCCCCCCCCCATTAAATGACCTTCTGAAGTTTTGAGTAGTAATGCTGGATATGCTTCTATCTAGTCGTGTTGGAAGATTACACTGTAATGTGAACAGGCTGATTTGTGGCCAACAACCAATTTCCTCAATCCTAGTTCATGCTATATATGTACAATAGATAGCCATTAGATGTAATTCAATGTAGTATACATGTAATGTAAAGTGGAGTTTACATAAGCGGTTGCCACTTGAAAACTGCTGAAAATGGGCGTCAAATTCCTGCGCTCCAGCGGCAGAGAGCCGATGCTGCATGGTCTATTAAAAGTAGACTATTTTCTCCAACTACAACCGGGCGGTGATCAATGACAACGCAGATTTAAATTTGCCGCTCTACTGAGTTCGCACTTGGCCTATACCAGAAGCAGAAGTCTTCCCATTACTTGAGAAAGTAGTGCATGCAGCATCAGATCTCAACGGAACGGCTGCTGTTTGTGCGGTAGAATTTTACACTCATTTTCAGTGGGACACAACCGGCAACCAGACTGCAACCGCTCATGTAAACACCCCAGTGCTGCCGCTGTATGTGCCGCTTGCCGCTTGCCGCTAACTGCCGCATTGCTGCTGTAAAAAGCAACTAATAAAAAATTGTTTAATATATGAGTATTACCAGTAAAATTAAACCTCAACTATACTATGACATCTTGAATGTCTATTTCTATAGGTTTCTAAACTTTTGTCTCAAAAAGATAAAAAAGTTCTTGATGTGTGGTACAAAGGCCCTTCTCTCTACTAGGAAGGTTTTGCAAAAGAGAAGTTCATCTTTTAATTCGGTATCACTAGAATATATGCTAATGCCTTACCTTGCGTTCGCTCTAAAAACATACCCTGTTTCACAGCCATAAAAAGTTGGGTGAAATACAGATTTTATAAAAGTGTAGTGTAACCCATCTTGAAAAACTCCACGTTTTGCTAATGTCTTGATAGCAAAGACACACCGGGTGCATTTTGCGTTAAGTTGTTCAACATTTTTGGCAATTGACTATGCCGGGCACTTAAGCAGTTGGTACAGTCTCTAATACTTTATTGCTGATCTATACATTGCTAGTATGCTCTTGTTTGGATAAAACCATCGGACAGATCATGCCTGCCTTGAATTGCATTCAATAATCAAGGCACCATAACCAGTCTGCAAAAATATGCCAGATACCCAGCAGGTTTTAGGCGGATCATTCCTGATTGTGAATATTACATAAAAACGTCTTTCATGCGTATCATTTAGTTTGAGGGTCTCATGCAGTCATCTTACCTGCCTCACCAACACCTTCCCCATTAGACGTGGATAACACCGGCCTGGTAAATCAGCATACGTTGAGCAACAGCGTAGCTATTCATTTCAAACTGCTAGCAAATGGACCAGGCTAAGCTGTCTTAAAATCTTTTAACATCAGTCAGAACTGCATTATAACTGTGCTTGGTAATAATTACGCGCCTCCACAGCAGTTCTGCAAGCCATCTTACATTTAGATATGTATGAATGTCAATCAAATACTCCACTTTAATAAAAGCTGGGCTGTGAATTCAGACACTCTGCTAGTGCTCAGGAATCAGCTGTATAAGAAATGACTGGGTATTTGCTGTAGACTGGTTATGGTTCCTTGATTATTGAGTATATAGCGCCGCATGACCTTGCTGTTTGATCTCTGATGCGAGAGCTTAGTTATATCCAATCGCTATAGTCATATACGCACGCGCGCATACACACACACACACACACGGTCTTGAACTAAAATTGCAGACATTGCTATAGTAGCTATATAGTCGGTCTGTCACTTGGTCACCTGAGGACATGACTTCATAGCAGCATATCCAGCATAATCCAGAAGACCATTTAATTGACCAGAACAGGGGGGACAATAAACATTGGAAAAGCTAAATATTCAAAGCTGATTCTTTCACCATAAAGCTGAGTTGTTTGATTTCAACTTGCTGTATAGACTTCTATTTCTAAATGGGTATTTGTGGATGTTGGAGGCCTTCAAAAGCTAACCTTTTCATATATGTTGTAATGGGAGCCTATACCCCTAAACGCTTCTATACCTTATACCCCAAGAAGATGCCGCTGCCGTCCACCTAACTTCTGGCAAAAGCGGTCATTTCATCCTATTCCATGGTCTGGATCAGAGCCTCATAGACATAAAGAACATGTTTCTATGTGTCTGCAGAGCCCTAAAGGGCTCTGGTCAAGTTTATTCTTCAAGTTTAACTAAGTTTAAGTTTAATCCTATGGTTTCCTTTCTGTTTCTAATTCTAGTTTTTCTTTTCGTCTCTGCTGACAAACTACAGGTAACTAAATGGCATTACTTATCGTTCCCCTTTAGTTGAGTTTACATGAGCAGCAACGGGTCAAAATGGCCTTCAAATGCCAAATGGACATCAGCTTCCGGGGACCCAGCAGCAGAACGTTGATCCTGCATGCTCTATTTTGTTCAGCGTCAGGTGAGCGGCAATCAATGACAATGCAGATCTAAATTAGCTGCTCTATCGAGTTCGCCCGTGATTTATATACCGGAAACGGAAATCTTTGCAAATTAAATGCAATCGATGCTGTGATTGGTCACCACACCTGTGCCGTTTGAAAAATTAATGGATGCAGCATCGGCTCACAGCGGTACTGAGCAGCACAGACAGCAACACAGACATGGGTGCCTCTCATGTAAACATCCCAGCGCTGCCACATTCTGTGCCGCTTGCCACTAGTTGCTGCCCGTAAACCTGTTATAAAAGGACTCGTAAAACAATTAATCGAGTTATTGTAAATAACAAGTGAGGCAGGGAAAAAAAATACTAAATCAAAACCGGAGCTCCATGACAGCTAAAAACAGCCAGTCTGAATCCACAATCAGGATCGTGGTTTGGAGTTGTAAATAGAGGACAAAGTTCAGAAAAGGAATGTGCATTCTATTTCAAAACCCCATAAAACAAATAAAAATGAATGTGATTGTCTGTGTTTATCTGAGGGGAATCGCTCAAAGCTGTAAGAATGAGCTGTTACCTGTGTAAAAACATTAGTCATGAACAGGGCGCTTAAGGTAGAATTGAGCCGAAGTAGGCATTCCAGCTTATTTCGCGCATATATCGCCAGCGAATTCCGTTGCCGAAACTGCTGACTCACTATATATGATTTTATCAATTACACAAAAATGAAGTTGTTTTCTGTGTCATGCATGGCCAGCTCATGTGGCACTTACCCTGGCTAGTCTCCTGGTAGGTTAATACCGGTTCGATTTTGTGCCAGACAGTCCCAACATCAATGTGATGGCTTTGTTCTTGTCTATATTTTAGGATAATTCCATGAGCAGTGACTAATGTTTCTGATTAGGCATGAATATTCCTATTAGACATTAATCAATGATATGTGTGAAGACCGCATGACTGATCAGATCATAAATCGTAATCATATAGTTACATATGTCATATCTCAGTTCCAGGCTGTATATAAACTTTGTTAGAAACTACTCAGCTTTAGTCAACAATCTGAGCTCAGTGGCGACCAGTGGGTTATAATTAAGCTACCATCAGCATTCAATAGACAGTATTTGTGAGCCTAGTTACAGGTAAGAGAAATAAAAGAGTAAAAGCCTCTGCTGCTTGCACGTGTTAAACTTGGTATGTTTTCATTTTGTCTTCTGTGATGTTTTTTAGAAACATGGGTGCAGTGGGTGCTTCTGTGACCGCGTTGATGTTAACAATGGGATTCACTACCATAACCATGTTGGTCGCCGTGATCCGTTTAATACCACCGCTTCGAAGAATGGTGAACGCCAAGTTAGAAAACATGGATGATGGTAAGTGATGCGATGCACATCGTATTCTCGCCATAGGCAAGAAACAATAAAACCCCTAGCACTTTACATACATATCGTTTATATGATGTGTTTTATGTTAATGGAATACGGTTTAATTTTTTATTCAACTTAAGAGATGGAAGAGAAGAGAATTTTTTTCAAGCTTCGGTGTAAGGCCTCGAGCACACTGGCACAAACCTATACGTAAAACCACGGGTGCCTTTGTGTATAAAGTTTGCTTAAGACTTTCTGTAGGTAATTCAGCATCAAAGGTCTTTGAGATATGATTGTTAGCCGTGTATTACATTACAACCAGTTAGCTTATTATACCGTCAGTTTCGGATCCCGACGTTAAATAAAGAAAGCCCTCCCATAGAGCTACCTTTTCTATGGGGCACACGGGAGCAAGCGGAAAGAAGCAGCATCAGTGTGGACAAGGCCTAATTATGCCATGGTATACTCTGGTTGGTTTGAAAATGTATGTTTTAATGTTAGAATTGTATAACAACTTTTCATTTAAGCCATCAGCTGCATTAAAACCTTTCCCTGTATGCCAAAAGGATGTTTTATATTATGAAGTGTTGGGTGTCCCGTTAAAAAACTCCTTACATCGTGTACCCTTGTTCCAGCGAACAGATATATAAAATAACCGTGAAAGTGCATCTGATGATTTTATTTAAATCTTTGTAATTTTTGTCATCTGGAATGAAGTCATTCAAACACGACCGGCGCATACAAATAATTTTGACATTTATATTTCAGATGTCCCAAAAAAGATGGTGCTAACAACTGAAATGATTTCATGGAAACAACTCTACGTAGGTTTTTCTATTTTCTATAATCATTTATATGGACAATGAACAGATGAATGCAGCTAGTTGCATGATGCAATTGTGGCCTATGATAATGTGATCTTGCATGAAGAAATTTCCAATTAATTTCTCAAGTCAGTCAAATTGCTGGGTTCTGTTGTTCTCTATGATGCTCTTCTTTTGCAGCATGTCTATAAAGAAGCGATACAGCTGTTATCCGAATCTGTCTCGTTAGCTGGACCAGCGGTTGATTCAACTCTGGCCGACTTGAAGACAAAACAAGACGTAAAATTATTGGCACTGTCTAAACCAGGTGAGTGGTCCACATTGATTACATGTAGGATTAACCAAATTTCGAAAAATCAGTTAGGTCGGAGATTAACCCATTTTCCTTATGTCATGGCAACACGTTATTGGATAATGGAGTGGGAGATTAACCAAATTGCACCTATATAATACCCGCCCTGGCATTTGTTTACAGTCTAGCCGGCTCAACCATATCATAGGCATGTCATAACTCTGCCCATTGACAGCTCAACTGCCCATCCGGTATCTTGTGCCCTGAATTCCTGTCCGGCTTGTATTAACCAGCATTGCATCACAGAACACACATTCAGTTGCTCTCCTTCAATTTGGTCATGACCATTAGCCAAGGTTCATTTCGTTGCAGGCCGCCTTCTTGTCCTCAATTTTGGCAGTGGAACATGAATACCATTTGTCTCAAAGATCCACAAGTTTAATGAGCTTGTGTCGAGATTTGGGATGTTAGTAGATTTTCACATTATCTATCAAGCTGAGGCACATCCCATGGATGGATGGATGTTTGAGAATGGCTACATGCAATCAATACAGCATAGAACACTGGATCAACGAGTGGAGGCAGCTGAAAAGTTCACTACTATAGCTCAACCAAAGACTAAAGTTTATGTAGATCATATTGACAATAATGCAAGAAATGCATATGGTTCTAGTCCCAGCCGGCTTTATGCCATCTTAGATGGACTTGTAGTCTATCAAGGCGCAATAGGTCCACTATTTTATGATATTGAAGGATTTGGCGCTTGGTTACAGCAATTTATCGAAAGACAAAATATATCAACAGATAGCAATTCCTAGTTTTGGGTTTGATTTGGCATTTTCAATAGGGTGAAGGCCGCGGAGTAGGGAGAATCAATGTATCAATTTATGAAGGAACTGGTTTAAAAGCATCGCTCGACCAGGTTCTGGAACCACTACGATGCAAGTTTCTACCCTACGAGCGCACCAGAAGCCAGAAGTAGGCACAGTTTGTCATAAAATTCTATCTCTTACTTTCTTAAATGTCTGATACCAAATATGTTTTATAATTATAATATATAATTATATAGTAATATGCACTGTGTATATATTTATATATGATGTATGGTTTGATCTCTGGGTGATCTATCTTTTAACAGGAATAAAGTTATATTTTTTATCAAATAGTCAATAATTGATCATACTATAAAGTCCACAGAGATCATACTGGTTTATACATTGTTATTGTATCTCGTTATGGAGGTAGCATTGAGGCAATCAATTGCATTGATTGCATATAATAGAGCATTATTGCCTTTTCCCCAGACAAGATAAAGACATTTTAATCAATCAGATTTCCTGTCGGGAATATTGGAGAGTGCTTATTATTACAGCCACCGTGTGATCAGAGATGTGCATTGAGCCAACTTCGAAAAAATTGTTGGTTTGCTTTGATTGTTACATAGGAATAATATTTTCAGCCATGGAACAGAGCCAAGATTAAAGAAAAATGGGCGCCAGGCTACTACACTTTATTAGAGATATCGCTATACAACAGAAGCATTGTTCATCACTAATTGTCCATGTGACCATATATTTTGTTTAGGAAAATACTATTACTGTACATTGAGAAAATGTAGTAAGTGTTACTGAGATACAGACTGGCTTAGCGTCTCACCCCAGCTGCATCACTAGGGGACGTAACTGGGACATCACACATACAATGTGTAGAGTAAATCTGTGTGAGACCAGTACCGAGTCGGCTGGTCACAGTATCCTGAGTATCAGGGTCTGACAAATTACCAGAGGCTTCCAGAAAATGGGCAGAGGTTGTAGCAAAATAAGAGCTCAATGCTGGGAAGTAGGTTTGGCAAGAAACAATTTAGTAACCCGGCTGAAACAGGTGACTAAATTTGAATAAAATCTTGCACAACAACACCGAAAGATGTGCCTGTCAGCAAACAATCAATGGAATCTACATGCACATGTACATTGTATACATGATTTATCGGTCATCTATAATACAAGAATTCGAGGCAGTCCTCAAGGTTGAAGATCGCTGTCTGACTCAAAAATAAAGAATAAAATAAATACAAATAATGAGATAAAAATAGTGGTTCATATACTAAGAACGGCGAAAATGCTACTAATAATTAAATCTTAATTTGTACAACTCGTTGCTCTTTTCCTAATGATTGACAAATACTGAGAGAGACAACTCCAGATCTATGCGGGACTGGAGTCCTGTGCAGCTCTCTGGGCCTCATCACGCTCCCTCCAGTATTTATAATTACTCTGCAACTGATTGGCTACTTCAGGAATGTCTAAGAAAGCTGCAAAAACAAAAAATTATTCAAGTCTATTAGCTGACTGTATGCTGTGTCAGCAAGAAAACAGAGGTCTCATGAGTAAGCAAGTGCTACCAGAATGTCCCTAATGGTGCATCCTAGAATATGGTGTGTCTTACCCTTGTCGATTTTCGATTGTAATGCCCACCCATACAGTAGTAACCTTCGCTATAGGGGATACCATTAACCTTCCACCTCAAATGAAAACATCCCTAATCTATGACCACTTCGATAAAAATATATCGAGTTCTGGTTATCAATGTAAGGCTGGACACACTTTTTGGAAACATGTGGGTAAAATTGTGACATAAGCAGACATGTTACTTACCATCCCAATGCTCAAACATATTGAGTAGAAAGACTTCTATAAACTTTAGTTGGGAGTGAGGTATACTGCATGTCTCTCTATCAAAAGCAGGCATAACCACAGGTAGCTTCCTAGCTCTCTCCTCATCTGTCTGCATAAATAAATAATTCTAGTCATTTACCTCTCTTGTATGAGGTCCTCCCAGAATATTATTTTGACATAAAATTCACAATTGGAATTAATGCAGCCTGCTGTTCATGGTAAAGGATAATCCCACAAACATTTTGAGTCAGTATAATAGGGAGGTTTCGGCGATAGGAGTACTCAATTTGAGACCGTTTGATCCTCAGTTCAAGTCTTGGCCATGGCAGGCTCCAATAATTGCTAGTTTCCTATACCTCCAGAACAAGGAGGTCTGCTGAATCGGATGGAAAAGTGTCCGTATAAAACTATAAGCAAAGCACAAAAATTACATGTAGCTGAATAACGGACTAGGTTTCAACAGACACATACCTGCTGGAAATACTCTTCCGCGATCCTGTTAGCCCAAATTTCACACGTTTTGAGTTCACGTGCGGGATTAGAGACATCAGCACACTTGATGAGCATCCGAAGAATCTGACGACGATTTTCGGGTGAATTTATCACGAGATCCGACACAGTGGTTACGCCACTCTAAAATTAAATGTTAGAATTCAAGAAAATTTACATTATATTTCATTTTTGATCGTAAAGTAATGCTAAAACACGTTTCTCAACATTGGCAGATGGTACATGGATCTAAATTTCCAGGAAGTATATGTAATGGCAAATGTGTCGAATCCCTCTGTAGTTGAGAATAAATTCAATTATCAAAACCGACTAACACTGGATTCATAATTGTTACACATAAGATTCCTCGAATTTCAGCATAACCACCCTATAGGGAACCATTTAGAATTTGAATGGTGGCATAAGGAGTTTGTGTGTAGTCAGTGATCAATTTCATCAGTCATTGTCACATCCCCTGGGATCGAATAACCGGTTTTAAAAACTTACAGGACTGGATTGCATTACGCGTGACCGCCAACTGACCTGTATACTTAGATCTTCCTCCATAGTTCTCATATTGGCTTTACATATGTGTATAAATCTTTGTAAATTCTCGAAATGTTTAGCCATTTCTGTGGCAAGCACCATGTCAATGACATTGCGTCTCATCTTCTCATATTCGTCAGGATCGAGGTTTTTGAGAATGTTCGACTTGTCTTCCGAGTTTGTCAGCAGGAATCCCATGGCAGCGTGGTGGTTTTCCAGGACAGCACTAAAATATATAACTGCGGTAAAATGATTGGGGCCTAGACCGATGGAGGTTTGTCTGTCTGTGTTGAGCAATAGGGGCAAAATAGATGAAAGGAACTGGGCATAGCCGAGCACATAGAAATCCAACTGCTACTGTAACTATTGCCATTTCATACATTTTTCGTTGCAAGCTATTATGTGAACCAACCACAGAGCAGATGTGGCTGCTTCATGTGAAAGCTTACGGAGGTCACTCGATACATGCGATTCATGACAGGAAACGCATCCGTTCTCCTACCGGACTGCTCGACTTACTGTACAAGTTAAAAACCTAGTAATATAACATTCTACAATTGTGTTTATACACAACTACTCGTCCAGTTTTAGCCTTTTCATACTCGGTATGCAGTAAAATTATACAGGTCTAGGTAAATGACTCCAAAATATGAATTGCATCTAAAACCAATCATGGTAATATTGGCACAGGGTCCAGGTGTCTAATGGGAAAATGATTTTGCCAGGTTTTCTGCTTGTCTAACAAAAAATCAAATAAATGATAAACTTACATGTCATTGTAGAGTATAGCCAACTTGTCACGGTTGTTGACAAGGAAGCTGCTGGTTCTAGCCGGATGATCCACGTCATGTATGACAGCGGCAATCAGAGCCGCGACCTCATCCTCTGTGTCCAGTATTTTCTGAATACAGGGAGGGTAAGTGGAATGGTAATCATGCTCTCACAGTATGACTATTATCTCGCGTAGGAGCTCGCTCAACACCTGACAACGGATGACCCAAAACGATGGTGGTCGCATTCAGGCCTATCTCCTGGTAAAGCCGTCACTTGCTATGCAGGCTTATATGAACAGAACAGAAAACAAAGTCGTTTTTGTCGTTTTATCAATTTGTTTGAAAATTCACCCAATGTACTATGTATATGCTACACGTCACCTTTTAGCGGAATAAGACGATCTTTTGATAATTTAAAGGGCATAAGCAATAGGGAGCCAGCATGTCATACATAACCCAGTGAACCTAAATTAAATTTCTGTGGTTCCTTCTATTGTTTGATCAAGACTCTATCAGGAAATCAAATCAAACCAAATCAAATAATCTACTTGAAATAAGTTAGCAAGATATTATTTTCATGATTTATTTCCATAGTACGGGATTTTCTTGAATATTTTAAATGAAATAAGTACAAAGAGACTGTTAAGAGTTTGAACCGCAACTGGTGTCGGGCGAAACTGGCTAATATCATCCTTCAGCGTTCAATGACGGGCCAAAACCACACAAAATACTTTCATGAAACTAAAACTCCTACAAATGTCCTCATCAATTTTACCCTAGGTCAACATGCATTGCTGAGATACGAAAAGTTCGAAATGATGCCCACACATCATAAACCTGTACTGATGGCCCAGCCTCATGCATATTTACTCGAAAGCCCAGACAGAATCTTGGGTGGGGTCAGTCAAGTTATGCACTCATCATTTCCTTATCACAATCGGGGGATGGACACATTGTATCACTGGTTTATAATAGGGGAAAGTCGAATAAGAGCTCAAGGTGAAGACAAACCTTTGGTCTGAGCTTATCCAGGAAGTAGGCTGTTGCTTGTAACACGTCAGCGGCGTGCGTGGCATTGTGATACGGGTTGACTTCGTGATAGTTTGTACCTATCAAGTGCAGCCAGTGAGCGAGTGTCGACTCATCCGTGCCAAGGTGTTCGCACACGCCGAAGCGAGTGAATATCTTCATACCAAGAGGTACCAATGTTCTGCAAACATGGTTTGCTTTGACTTGTTGAGGGCTAATTGAGATCGAATTCACAACTCATGATGAAGATATAACCCCATAGGTTTGGGCTTTAGGGCTTTGACTACAACTCGTATCGAAATAATAGGACAGCTATCAATTCTGATTGTGTCGACAAGTATACCATGGTCATTAAAAATTATACAGTGTGATATGGAGTCAAAGACTTAGTATATTCATACAAGAAAAGACAGCTCAATTAAATCTTTAGTTGTGAAAATTCGATGCAATGATTACCCAAAGGAAAAAATACGTCATCGATGGAATTAAATCTTGCGGTCAGGTTCAGATGTTTAGAAGAAACTACAAAGACTGTTTATTCAATAACATACATAAGGACTATATATATTCCACTTATACCACTACTATATTCCACTAATTGGATTATTTCAATGTATAGCCAGCCAAACTACGTCTGTAGGATATTGTTTAAAAAAAATTAGATTCAGTCCAACCAAAGATTGTTAGCAAGATAGGACAGCACCTTTAGTTTGTATAAGTATGCCATAGTTGGGTTTTTGTTGGGACTATAGGCCTTAGAGCCTTTTTTATCATTTGTTGAATGCGCAATGTTAGTGGCAAGTAATCAGCCAAAAGTCACAGTGCAACATTTACAAACTTATCATACCTAAAATAGTTTGTTGCGAGTTTGAATTTCGGCCAATATTTTCCCCACCCTCACTGTACATGCAACAATGACACAACTACTTCACAATTTTTTACGACTGAACTAGACCTTGAACTGCGCGAGCCTATTGAGTCACTTAGGCTATCTAAACTCTAGGGGCCCCACAAATCTCAAACATTCCGCCTCTCAAAGCCACATTCGGAATAAGGATCGGCTGTCGGCTTGGTAACAATCTCTGGTCTAGCAGGAAGCTAGACAACAGCCGGTAGTCAGACCTGCTGGTAGTCAGACCCAGATAAACTAGGATGCCGGATTCGAGCCAGAATGTTCAACAAATATTGCACACTCATAATAATGAATGGTTTGGAGGATACATTATGCATTCAAGTGTTACTCACCCCTTGCTGGTTAAAGTCTCTAATTTGATAATATCAAAGCTCCATGAGGCGTCTTTCTCTAGCAAGGTTTGAATGTCAGGGGTTGTAGGATGGATGGACTGCTTGGTTAGGGCGGAAATTGGCTTATGGGCTCGCGAAGTGTGCCTCCCGATAGCATTGGTTTGGGAGCTGCTTGTATTATTTTGCTACAAAAACGTAACAATATCATGCTGTGATGGAATACTAGCGATCAGTTTTTCTAGTTTTTGTTCTATGCAGCCCCTAGGACATCCTAATCAGCAGACCTCCAAAGCCTGTGGCTTGTTCTGGGCTGGTCTGAGCTGGGCTTCAACCCAAAACCTTATAGTTTTGAGCCAAGCACTCCAGCCAGAGAGCTATCCTGCTCTCTGCTATTTATATCATCTCTGCTATTTATATCACACTATAGAACTGGTAAACACCAATCACAATGTTAAAAATGATATAACAGATACAAAAACAGCATTGCCGGACATCTCATTAAATTAAACAGCAATATACAAGTATCAAGCAGGATGGAGGTGTGTCGAAGTGGATAGTGCTTAGAATCAAGGGTTCCTGGTTCAACTCTCGATCCGAGCATCAATCAGTTTTTCCATTGGATTCCGATTGTAACCTCAATCAAGAAAATTGACTTAGTGATGGTAGAAAAAGATGATCCAACTCATGTTTGGACTTACATCACAGAGACCGCCGACCAGATCGCTGGCCACAGGATCCTCTTCACGAACTTGCTGTATGTGCGGAGAGAACAGCTCGGGGGATTGTAATATCTCCAGTACCTTGTCTAGCGCTTGCACCACCCCCATGCTTGGCGAGTTGGCCTGGGTCTCGCATATGATGTTTATAATCTGTAAAAACGGAATATTAGCGAGAAAATGATTGGACGATTCAATCGTGCCGGCTTTTTAATTGAGATGGCGTTGAATTCTAGTTAGGTAAGCCAAACTTTGTGGATAAGTGGAGAATTTTCACACAATGCAATACCGTTATGTTAATTCTTGACAAAGACATGGGGGTATTACTACAGCCTTGACCATTACAAATTAAAAAGTAAGGCAGAAAATAAGTTCGATAATCAAAGACAAAATAGAATAAGTTCGTGTCTTCGGATGGATGTCAGGGGTACCGCCGAAATTGGCCTACTGTGTCATTGCTGCAGTCCTTCCCAGGATGAGTCATTACCAGACTTTTTGGCTGTGCCAGTGTAGATTACTCCACGTGGGCCTCCTTTATGTAATGTCATGGTCCAAATCCATCAACGGTGGAAGACAAAGTGGCGCCCACACTGGCAATCGAACCAAAAGCTTGTGTACTTAAGCCACCGGTTTAACCCACTGACTTTTCTTAAGTGAAAACTAGCAAGGATGCTGAAGGTTGCCGATGTTGTTCGCCGATGCACCGCTTGAAAAAGGCCTTTTATTAGTTATAATTTCGCACATTAATTATGCCGTCATCAAGCTAATACCTTTGTAATCGGGGCTTCCAGAGTCATACTCGTAGACTGGATTCTAGTCAAAGATTCTCTTCTTCTTACGTGCATCAAACCTACAAAACGACAAATTCAGAGTTGATACCAGCGCATTTAACATCCACTGGTGTTTGATAATAGATCATACCAGTTACTGCGCCTAGTAATCATTGAACACATGAATAGAAGGGAAAAATGTGGTTGTTCATGACGATGCCCAATTGCATCATAAAATCATAATACCATCGTCATGTAGAGCTTACAGCCGGTGCCACTCATATAAACTAATTGGTCGTACATCATGACCCAACCTCGCTCTTGGGCATTCACTGATCGACTTATTTAAGCAAATCTCCATTCAAAATGCCTGCGGCTAGACTTATGTACCCCTGACAGTTGATCTTTGCTCAAGGCAAGGCAATTCCCGAAAGGTAAAAGCCGAACGTAAACCATTAATCAAAAAGTGAGGGATTTGATTGAAGTTGATGGACTGAAGCGCACTGGCGGATCTTTCGGGTTTTATTATGTGGTATGCATTGATAGAAAGAGATCGCACGAGGCTTGAGACCGCCAATCCTGTGGGATTTTCCGCAGAATGGCTGGCACTCAGTGCAGCATTGGTTAGGCGAGGCCCGCAGCGGTTAGGCCACTATCTTAGTGGTTAGGAATATGGGAAAAGTGTTCACCCAGAGGAAGAGAGCTTAACACCAGATAAGAACCAAGCAGCTTTACATCGCAGTAAGCTGCTCAGATATCACATTAGAGTACAACATGCAATGCAACAGTCTTCTTCCATTCTTCCTTATAAAATCTTTACCGACACTGCTGCCTAGGAATTACAACAACAAATTTTGTTTGACATATAAACTATATTGGAATATTTCTATTATTTTGTTAATCAATCACTCATAGGACCAAAGAAGCAATCGCCATTGCAGATATAAAGGGGTGCAGGATAGAAGCAAAAGAAAGGCTTCAGTTCATGCCAGATCTGAAAGCAAAGGTGTGATAACTCCCAGCAGTAGAGAAGATGAAAGAAGACCGAACTACCACCGTCAACCAATAGAGTATCAAGAAGACTACAACCACAAGGTATTGGGAGGGAAAACAACAACAATCACAATATTGTATCATGTACCTTCGGTTGAGCTTGATATAGAGATATAGGATCCACGCCGGTAACTACGAAACTCTAAAGAGCAAAACGGGTAGTAGCTTGAATCACAACGGTTAAGCTACAGGATTCTTAACATCTATTGGGTAAAGGACAACACGAGAAACCCTTCTCCATAGTTCTAGCACTGACTAATGTTTGGATTTAGTTATGCGTGGGGAGAAGCATCTGGAAGGATAATCACCATGAGTCCGCTGCTCCAGTTTGTCTGGTTGGTTGTTGGTTGAATCAGTCACTGGTGTTCGAATCACCACGTGGCGCATAACCTTACTAAAAAAGACGAGAGGGGAAAGTGTTATTGTGCATAAATAAATTGAAATGACTTCTGGCATAAGAGTTCCAAGATTACGGCAATGGAAAATCAGGGACTGGCGGAGTCATCACTATACAGATAAAGAAAAGGTTTCTCAAGTCTCAATTCATAGAAAAAGAGCTCGGGTCTTCCGGACTTTTAGAAATTACTGAACAGCATAACGTGTCATTACAACTTTAAAACGTGTGACCTTGTCAACTTTAAATTGTGTGTCATCATACCAATTGGACGAATTATGGTCATCAGACTCAAATAACCTAGCTGGTATGTGATTATCAAGCGAAATCATATGAACCAAAAAGCAAGAAAATGAGCACTAAACCTGATTGAACTCACCCAGGGCTGGACTCAATAGGAACGATTCGACATTTACAGAGAACAGTTTCACCATCCTTTTTTCTCAAGGATTGCTGACCTTCCCAAATCTAAAACAAGACATTTTCTATTTTGAACCGGATGCTCGATTTTTATTTTCAGACTTACACATTGTTTTGAAGACATACCAGATTGTGCATATAACATTTCATGATGGGCTCCCATAGACAACTCTTTCATTCAAATTTTGTGTACTCTCCTGTACTCTCTCTGTAGAGAGAACCCAGTTGTAAAGGGATGGGTGATGTAGTTATTTGAATTAATAATTGATGGTGCGGCTACCGTACCAAGCCTTGAGGTGGGGTTGGGGATGGGGTTATTTGAGCTAATGGGTTTATGGTGCAGCCGTCTTACCAAACCTTTAGGGTGGGTTGGTAATGGGGTTATTTGAGCTAGTGTTGGTGCGGCCGTCTTACCAAGCCTTTATTCATGTGATACACCAGTCTCTCTTCCTCATTGCAGTTATCCACTTGAAGCTTATCTTGAATTTCCTGACCAATCACATCACTCGATTTGTACCCCGAGTATCTTTCAAAGGCATTGTTCACAAACTACAACATGTGCCAATGTTATATTAGAGAGGTGACAGGCATGTATTGGGGAAGCAATAACAGACAACTCCAAACATGTTGATACATTTTCTGTCCACAGGAGTAATGCCTGTGTGGTTAACAGGGAGACATGGTCAGAGACATAGAAAACGCATAGACATTGTTAACACCTCGTCTTGGAGTGAGAATTTGACTAATTGCACCCTGGATCCATGCATTTCATCACTGGAGTTGAAAGCCACTTGAATTACACTGCTATTCAAGTGAAATCACATCAGCCAAGTGATAAACAGAGTTTCATTGTGGCTTGACTTGATAATTCTCATGCGTGTGATGTGATGATATGGGAACTATGCCCCGTATGGTCACGATCCACCTGCCACTCATTATGAACATAGATTGCCACGGTAATCCTGGAAGGATGGCATGGCTTATCGAAGATTAGGTGCTTACACCAAACTAATCCACTCTTAACACTATTTGAAATCCGAAATCGAAAGTGGAAAACAAAACAGAAAGATTATCACTTTTACTCCGGCGTAAACGTTTGCTCAGAGTGAAAAGTCCGCAGTAAATTCTGCAGTAGAGTTTATAAAACATAAAAACAAGAGTTAGTTAGCGTAACATTTATCAACGCCAATAGCCTTAGAAATAACGCTTACTGAAGGAAGAAATGCTACCCATGCAAAATACTCTTCAAATGAGCGAGATCAAACCATTATGAGTATCATCAATTGGCCAGCTTTCGCCGTACAGGGTACAATATATGGGGCCTCGCCAGTGGAGAAAGTGGCAAAAAACGATGCATGGCCAAAAATCTTTATTAGTTGCTGCTACTAACCTCAGTACGAAGCTTTTTGTCTGTGACCTCTATAGATTCAGAGATATTCTGCAGTGCAGTGAACACGGAAGAGCAAGCCTGAAGCTGGAGCTGTGCACGGAGTTCTCCCCTCTCTATACTTATTAGCTCATTCAAACATGCGCCTATGTTAGTGGTTTCCACCAATCGCTACAAACGGGATAATGTGTGAGGATATAAGAATAATCTCGCGGCTCCAACTTGTGTGAGGATATAACTACGAATTCAGAAAACTTGTAAGCCCAAGCCTTCCACGCATTCAACTCGATTTCAATACGTTAGTTGAGCGGTTAGTGAGGAAAGGCGTTTATTAGCCATTGACTTAAATGAGGTTTGATCAGTCTATACGGGCATAAAGAGAGAAACTTGGTGGATATTTAGGGTGTTTCTAAAAGATACCTGAAGGTTCAATGTCTAAGTATGACCATTTGATCCAGCCACTAGAATTTTTGGTTGGCTGAATGAGAGATGTATTTTGGCCATACCAAACATTACATCACGTGAATAACTCACTTTGAAGTAGGGTACATTGGTTTAAATATGGGAGTACAAGGGTTTGTAGGTGAATAATCAACACACCCTGGGTAGAATCATTATGCAAATCTGGTTACGAGGTTTTATGGAAGCAAAGTCTGTTTCTGCATCGTCAAAGATGACTGACTGGTATTCGAACAAAAGGACAGGCAAAAGAAAGTTATTTTGATAAAGTTTTAAAGCATTGTAGTGTTGTCGTAAGAATACCGGGTGAATGAGTATGAATGAGAATGAATATGGGGAATGCAAAAACTCTGTATTAGATGACTTGATAGGTATGGTGGAGTGTAAGATGGAAGACAAAATGAACCACGGCATCCCTTTTTGAACCTACGAGGGCAACCGTTTTGGCATGTTATAAAAGTCTATCTAAGGGGTCATTTCTCATCAATCTCCATGATCTGACAGCATATTGACGTCAATCAAGTGACTTTTAGGTTTCCATCTGCGAGTGTGGATTTGGTGGCATTATACAGTTGTCCTGGAAACCGGGTGCATGAGAGCAGGACCATTCATAAGCTAGGTATACCGTGTATCCATGCCTCAGTGATTTATCTGCTCATGATTGTGACTTTTATAATAAGCGAGAACATACAAAAATGTACTGATCGCCTTGGCTTGAATTTATCCTCATAATCCAGCTATTACGGACGGTGGAAATGTGACAGTTGACGAAGTGAATTAGCTGATGATTTTATGAGGCAATTTACAGGTCTTTTAAAATCTCAATATCACGAGCTGCCCATCACTGAAAGAAATCACTGATCCAGAGCTGTGGCAGTCACCAACTTTCATGGCGGGCTGAAGGGGTTAGTTTAACTTACCCGTGTGAACCCAGCATTGAGTAGAGGAAGAATTGATGCTTCGTCCTTCTCATTACTAAAAAGACACATGTATAAAAATGTGGTTAAATATAGTATAGGAGCGGGCACAGACGTGTGATGAATTTCTGGCTTATTGAGCAGTGAATCCCTGCATAATTCCAATACATTGTCCTTTAAACGAACTAAAGCAACTGAATGAGTTATTCCAAACTGACATATACCAGTTGAGAATTCTCCTAATGCATGAGATGGTTTTGTACGAAATACTGCAATGGGTACTTTTGCTGTATCATACAGAATAACAGGGGGACACGGGGAACAGGAGCAAAATTACCTCCTTCTTGAAACAGCTAGAAAAACCGAGTGTCCCCGAGGGTAGGTCGACTTCAATGACCTGAAAATAGAAAACACATACTTGTCGTACTGAGTGAGTGACTGACTGAGTGACAGAGGGACTGACTGACGGAAACTAACAAGTGAACAACTCACTCTACGCTTGCAGAACTAACGTACAGCTGAGCATGGTATGACCGGCATTACTAGACACAACAACAAAATGAGTTATGACATTAGCATAAGAACCAATCTATCAAATGATGAAAGCTGCTCACCAATAAATGATGTATGTCTTGACCGATCAAGCGATATAAACTATAGGTATCTCTTTAGAGAGATTCAAGAACTATCAGGTCTATGTAGCGCATCTAATGAAAATGATGGGCGGTTTGCGCTTACTCATCAGTTCAACTGACATATTGATAACTTAGTGTATGAGCACCCTAGTGAGGCAACGTCATACTCAAGTACATACTGTACTCCTAAGTACCTTAAGTAAATTAAGCACGTACTAACTTTCAGTTTGTAAATGAGTTGGGGTGCTAGTTCACACGACAGTAAGCGTATGCAAATCACCGCAAATCAAATAAGCTCTTCACAACGAGAGCATGAGTAGGATACGTACATACGGCATAAAACATAACCAGCAATTCACATATTGTGGGTCCCTTGCACTATAAACTATAAATGTATACGGCGTGACTGTATTTTATTACACCAGCCTGCCAAGCGATAACGAACTTATACTTAGAGAAGTGAGATTCGCTGTTTGCAAACGAAGCGTAGTTCGCATTGACAGCCACCCGTACGATGCATTGCATCATAGTGCTTTCAGACTGGTCAGTCTTTTTAAAAACTCAACTCAACTGCAGAAGATGTGACTCACCGACAAATATTCTCATAGTCGAGGGGTTTGGAATGTCTGCAGTCTACAATGACTAGATCATGATGCGTCTCGTTGTATGACTCTTGAGCGGTCTCCACGCTCCTGGCCAGATAACAGTTATATCCCCCACGTTCGGCAGCCCAACGTAAAGTATGGCACTGGGTATCTTCCTTACCAAACACCAATAGTATCTAAAAAGAAACAGTAAAACTAGTACTCCTTACTCACCAATTCACTGTTTGCACACTAAGCTCGAGGAGTTAAGGCACATCAATCTTCTGACTAGTATCATTACTATCAATAGTATCGGAAAAGACAAAGACCGATGCAGCTTATTTCGATCATCATCGGAGTCAGTGACAGTGACACAAAGGACAGTGATATCCTTTATGTCACTGGATGAGAGCTTACACAATCCTCTACCATTGCCATCTGCTTGGGCTCTGATAACTTGTTTTCAGACCGTCTGGTTTTTGGGATGTTTCATTTTCTTGTCAGGTTGGGCTTTCATTACATAAAATCTTTGGCCCGGTTATTATTTACACTGAACAGGTGTCTAAAGGTGCTTTTTCACTACAACGGCGTCCGATCGGCCTCAAACTGGACGCTCAAGGCAGACGCCCGATACCCCAGAAATGGAATGAAAAGGCCTCTCGTACACCCGAGCATCAGTCTCTCAGAGACAAAATAAGTCCGATCAGCCTCGGTGTCTGACTGATCAACCAATGAAATTGTCTTCCACGGAGCAACTCGTTTCTGGTCTGGTAATAGGATCGTAGGAAAAGGACCTTTATTTGATTTCGCTACAATATTCACACAAATGACAATACAAAGTTGCACTGGGAATAGAGGTATCTTGCAGTGAAATATTTAAGTAACGGATGGACTTTCTTTTGAAATTATGACCCGAAAATGGCTACCGTTTCTGGAAACACAGGTTCTGAACCATTGATTGGCTCCAAAGTAATCCGGGATCGCGGGTCCGACGAATCCATTTGGAGTGAAAAAGGGTCTTTGAATCCAAGTTCCGATGCCAAATCAGACATAAACTGCGTCCGGTCTGAGTCAGATCGGATGCCCGATGGAGTGGAAAGGCACCTTCATAGTCAATGAACAAAATTATCTACATTTCAAAAGAGAACAAAAAGGTCAACTCTCAGTTGATCCTCGAGCTTTGCTTGCTTGACTTCATGTAATCTGCACGAACGGAGTGTATATAACATTTGCTGTATTCTTTGCAACACTGAAAAGACTGGTTCAGTTGCATAGCATGAAACCTGATACTGACTCAATGAAGAGAAAAGCGGTCAACAAATGCGATCAAAAGCTACGATGCTAGTTATCAGCTGGAAATCAGAGACTCGGTAGGGAGACAATGTACAACGGGGGTGAACCACAGGACGAAGACTGAATTATGCACGGCTACTATTACTGTACAACTAGAGATTAATCCCCCGCGATGAAATTACAAAAGATTATATGAAGTTGTCCACCCTTGATTTTTAAATCTTTACGTGAAACCTGTGCTTTATAGTCCTCTGATAAAAACTAAATGACCGGATCTCTGTCTTCCACTTGTTTTTTCCTCTTTTATTAGCGGTAGCGAACAGCGAAAAATATTTATGTAGCATGATTTGAATGTGCCACCAGTAACTATAATCGGTACCAGTACAACATACTGAGGGCACAATGCGGAACTGTTTGCAAATGAACTATAATGTTGATGTAGTATAAGGTGAACTGTAGGGCAACTCTGGGTACAAGGTATGCCCGACTTGCAGTCGACAGTCTGAGATGCTGGGAAAACAATATCGCCAGACTGCTTCGTGTGTAGTACATACGCAAGATAAGACCCGTTGGTTGACTCATTCCATTGCCTTTTACAACCCGGGTAATTGCTATCTGTAAAATCACAAATTATACCAATGCCTCTTCCGGAACAAGCTGCACCGAGTGTGAATACCTACAGCGTATAATTTCTTCCATGTATTTCAGTCATACCCATAAGCATGTGTTTTTACTCCTTAGGGGGGTTATTTATGAATCAGGGTCACGTTGGGGTATTCCATGGACCACAACTCTGCATTGCCTCCGCAGATTGAAGATGAAATAAGATCGAATTAAACACAAATGATCAAATTATACGTCTGGATTAAAATTTTTGAGTCTATTCAACGACAGAACACTAAAATAGTATCACTCAATCCATCTGGCGTCATACACCACAAAATACCTACAGGTGTGCCACGACACGGAACTACACTCATGCTGTGACGCAGTCATGGTACAATCATATCTCCCGAGAGAGAGGTTGAATGACAGTACTTACATTCATTCGATTGGCTCGGAGTCTCATCTGGCCAGTAAAAGAATTACCATCTCCATCCTACAACAAATTTAAAAATACATTAACCGCCTGACCAATGCTACTCCAGAAAAGCCGCCAGTGGGTTCACAGCTGTCTGGGTAGCCAATGATATTCCGAATTGGCTCACTCATAGCAGTGACATATGTCACTGCTTAAATTTACGAAAAGGGGAAAACACCCATCAATTTATGTATAAACCCAAATTATTGCATGGCAGTATGACTCGGGGCACTCGAATTGGGGTGTAATGGTGACACTGACTGGCATATGTAGCCATCTTTTTCTCCGATAAGATGTGGGTCTGCTGCGGACCGGGTAAGGGACGATTGCGGAACGGCCACAGGATGGTTGTGGGTCGGCTGTGGAGTTGACTGCGAGATGACAGCGGGTAGGGGATGGGTGCCAGGAATAAGCGCATATATGTGACCGATGTATCTAGCATAAAACCTATGGGGGGGGGGCTTGGATGTGAAGCCAGTATTAACACCTCCAACATCCAGGAGGTGCGTTGATTTGCAATATTGTTGCAGTAAACTTCCGGATAGCGAGAGCGCTGGTGACAGAATAGCGAAGCCAGTCAGAGTCAGAAAGGCAGGATATCCCACTCATTAGATGTGGTCATAGTGTAACTGTTATGATAGCCAACTCGCCAAACAACAGTCAGTGTTTTCTCCCAGCACATCCTGAACAGCACCGAGGTGGCACCGGGATTGAAGCCAGGCCAAACATGACAGGGCCTCTAGCAAATGCCATAAGAACAGGCCGATATAAATTTGACCCAGTAACGGCATTGACCTAATTGAGCTGAAACAATTGAAATTATGCTTGTGTGGATACGGTGAAAACACAGATACTGTTTTAGGCACGACTGTTGAGTGACCCAGCAGCATACGCCAACTCAACCTACATATATTGTATAAAGGCAATCATCCTTCTAAACTATCATCACAAAGGCACATCTTGCTGGCACTGAAATTCACTTTGTTGGGCTTAGAGCCAATTGTTGGAATACCAAATGGGGTGAACAGGTGTGACTATAAATTCTAAGCACTATGATCCATTAGGCTAGGGAAGCACTCACCAAACACTACTGCGGTGGTATTAAATGGAATGCCTCCGAAATTATGATAAATTTTCTGCACAAATGGGTATCATTGAACGAATTGATTGAGCGATTGTCGTGTAATACATGTATCTATGGACATAAAATGTAGACGGTTCTGACAAACACATACGTGCATGGCCATGGGTTGGCAAATATTGACAAAGCCTCCACCGAGTATGAACCAGTGAAGTCCGAGATAATTTGGTATATGAAGAACTAAGCAGTACATTAGCGCAGTTCAATGGAGATCTGTTATCATCTTGCATATCATATCAAGGTACATTATGATAAAGCGTTATATGAGTTTCCCAATGGTTTATGAATGACAACCGACAAGAGGCATTGATAAGAGGAGAACACGTACATATTACGTACTTCATGGCCAGATAAGACCAGACCTGAGTGGATTTGATGCGAACCAATAAACTGCAATATTACACTGTTCTAGATGCCTCGCGGCAATGCTAATGCTGACTGAAATACGTTTTTCTTTGGGCTGAAATTAACGCAATAGCTATGCACAACCTTTAAGAGTTTACATGTATGCACATTGAACCCCGATTCCAATCTTGAAAAACAATCGTAGCTTCCTACGAAGCATAATAACTGTTTTGAAAGAAGTGGTCACTAGAGATTTGATTATGTACTGCGCAGCTATATCTAAGACTCCATGCAAGAATTGAGGTTGTTGAGATCTGCATATCAGGTGTTAACACATCGAATAGATAACAAATAGTTTAGGAGTTTATTCGAAGCTAACCGATGTTTCGCTCAAATTGCAACATTCCTAGCTGCTTAGATGAACGAGTGGAATGCTCTTGTAAATGGCCTATTCAGGCGCCACTGATCTATGTCTGGTAGAGTTTCAACAGATCCTTTCAAGCTAGGCCAGACCAGAAATGTGTAGTGATCCACATCGACGGCAGCCTAATAGCACTGCGCCCAATTGTTCGGGCCTCAAAGCACGGTATTTGAGTGCTATAACTAGCATTCGCAGCAAAGCTTAAGCGCATATACACATGTTTGAATGATGCTGTGCTCACTGCTGGATAACACAAGTATCTGTCAGTGTAGATAAGGATGTTATGCTGTTTGCTGACTCCCTGAGAGGACGTGTTAGACCGAGATCGATAAGCCACTAGGCAAACAGAACTGCTCTTTCCACCATAATGCCTCTCTATACCATTGTTTTTACTGGGTTTTTTTTTAAACCAGACTAGCTTTTTGGATAAATTTTGTCGTCCCATTCAATCAACAAGACTTTGAATGAATCGATAGACTACCTAGTGACTCATGGGTAGATAACTTGACCTTGAGGTTTCACATGGCCCAGTTTTCAGGTTTTATAAACTGAGTGAGTGTATGGGAGCTTCGGCCATGGCCTCTCGTTCCCACAAGTAGACAGGGATGCAAAGTACTCATCAATCATTGGAAACGTCACTCAGTATCTCACAATATTATAATGATGTGGTTATCTTGGAGCACAAACACCTCACCAACCAGACACTATTCTGCACTGACTGATCCAACTGGCCCATTCCTCGTACCCAGAATCGAAATCGGTAGTGATTACAACTATAAGGGCACATTCCTTACTCCAACAAGATTCCGTCAGCGTCAACGCTAACGCCAACTTACATACGAGCTTCATTATATTAGCTCAATTGTCAGGTAGACTAAATCTTATTGTGAAGCATAGGTCAGTCTTGTGCCACATTCCAGTCACAGTCTTGCATTATGTGGCATGAAATGCACACACCCAGTCACTCACTACCTAATGGTTATTTATAGGGTGCGGATTGACGGACCAGGAACGATTTCACACCGTGATAAAAAGTCAGAGAGTTTATTAGGTATTTTTAAACAGTAACCAATACTAACCTCTGTATATGAATTGATGAATTAGGAGGCCGTCCAGAGGCATGACTATACAGCACAACTGGAGAACAGATTCTAAGCAAAACCAAAGATGAACTAAAGTTACACGAGAGCTTACCATGAATGTGTTAGCTATATATTCATGTGTATGTCCATTTGTCTGCAAGTAATCCAATGTGTTGTTGTTACTATACCATTGGCTTGTGCTGCCATTGCACCGTGAATGCCACGACATAGCAGGTATGCGCTCCGCTCATCTATCAGAGGTTTAATGGGAGTGCCTACAGTGTTCTCCAATACCTATAGCGGCTATTGCGGTTGTTAACATTTATTGGTTATAAGATGATTAAGCAATGAGCGACTATATGCATGGCCTTATGGGATTGTTTTGTTCAATCTGCATGGCTCCACTGGATGTCTTAGCCAAACAATACAATGTTAATTTTGGAGGTGAAGGCTGAAAAAAAACCTTAGAACAATACAAGGGTAATTGTATTAGGGAGTCTATTGAGAGGACTTGTGGCAGCATGATGTAACATAAACTTGTATACACATGTGGGTACAATTGAAATTTGATCAAAGCAAAGTAAGGTTTGGGGCAAAGTTTTCTCTAGCAATCTCACCAAGTCAGTGTCATTGAAATTATTCGGTTGGTCAGGCGAATCGCGTCTGCCACTATCCTGTAGGAAACACTTGGGATGCCCATTGACCTGTGGACAACCCTACACTGTAAGTTCTGTATACAATAGTTTTTCTGTCATAACTCCTTGTCCAATAATGACAATCAAAACAGAGTGAATAAATAGTGACTGAGTAGTAATAATCTTTTTGCAGTATATTTCCAGGATACCTGCTGTTGGCAAGGCTTTGGAGCAACAATCTGTGTCAATAACTATGATTTAGTTATCAAGTCGCTTGGAGACGAGGAAGGCTTTAGGCGAATCAACTCAAAATTCACCCGAA
>Ga0224501_10000729_pt1 | contig 25492 bp, 13 predicted proteins | sample SF_Oct11_sed_USG_4_FD_169105 | JGI IMG/M metagenome (GOLD analysis project Ga0224501, IMG submission 169105) | Sediment microbial communities from San Francisco Bay, California, United States - SF_Oct11_sed_USGS_8_1 | ecosystem: Environmental > Aquatic > Marine > Sediment | place: USA... | reverse complement strand
CGACCTAGCTCAGTCAGGAGGAGCATAAAGTTATAGTTATATACGTTCTATCAATTCCTGCCATGACGGATTCAGATTCTTGGGACGATGAGCCCACAATATCAGTGACCGAGCATGCTGCACTTGACGCACTGAACAAGGAAAGAGTCGCTATTCTTAAAAGTCGAACAGCGAATGGAGACTGGTGTGCGTGTGGAAAATGAGGCTCACCTGAGGGCTTTATGTCCCCGTGATATACTCTCAATGCCGATTTTTAATCAACCAGTGCTCAAAAAATTTGATTGTTTTTGTCCGATATTCTTTGTGAATTATGTGAGAAACATCATTTTGCACAATAGTATGGAGTGTACATTCGATCTTTATTGAAATAGAGAAAAACATCGCGAAAAACATCGCGAAAAACATCGCGAAAGACATCGCGAAAGACATCGCGAAAGACATCGCGAAAGACATCGAGAAAGACATCGCGAAAGACATCGCGAAAGACATCGCGAAAGACATCGCGAAAAACATCAAAACTTGCCTAGAGGCTATAGGGACGACTCCCGGCACTACGTTTCAATCAAAACAAAACAGCCCTGCATTCGGTCATGACGTCACTCGGCTCGCCTCAGCCTCAGCCTATTCTAGGTAACCGAGTATGCTCTATCAGCCCATATACGCGATAAGGGGCGTGCTGAAAGTTGACATTGGTGAGACTTTATCTTTAAGACTGGGTGCATTCAGTTACCTAGAGTAGCTAGGACAGTGAAATGTTCAAATCTGCATAGTGGGTTAGTCAGAGGCTAAGATGATGATATGATATCATGTGATGTGGTTTCAAAAACAATTTATGAATCGATAAGTTTAGAAATGGAATCGAAAGCAGCACCAGCATTCAGTGACCAGCAGTTTGGTGAATAGCACTAAAAGTTATCAGCTGTGTATTATCCTCAATATTGGTTTATTCATCTTTTCTGGCTATTACTGGTGGCGACATCTCTAGCAGTTGTGATTTTCAAACCTAGTTATGAGTTTTCATCTGCCTAGCCAAAATAATGGTTCAGAAATATTTTGATGTGTTCGTAGAAATCCAATATGGTAAGCAGCTGACTTACACAATGATCTCTAACAGTTAAGATAATCATCGTGAGTGAAGTTCACTAGCGTATCCCGTATGCATCCCAATGTTATGATCTGCATAGTAATTCACACAGATTTGATAAAATGATATTCCGTCAAAGCTTTTCCATGCACTAGGCAGTTCAACTTTGAGGGCATCGCAATCCATTAGCTGCTATTGAAGGACACTGCCGAATGATCCGAGTTTAACACACGTTTTATAATTCCAGACACTGCCTGGTAGGACAGAAAATGGCACGGATGCAGACTTGGTAGAGTTTCAGGTAAGGGCAATATATCCATAAGGTTATAAATAAACTCAATATATTACTGTAATCACTGACAACGGCCACTCTACATTTAAATAACTGAGATTGACTGGTCAAAAGGAAGTCTTATGCGATAAACCCACTCCAGGCAAAATCAGGTTTGTAAAGTGCATACCATTAACACCCACCACTTAGGTGCTGTTATAGTTCACTGTGTGCAGTCCAGACACTCGAGACAGATGTCCGACCATCCAAACGTTGAGTATAAAAGCCTCGTCCGATCTGCCTCAGACATCTAAGCGTTTGCCTCCCAGATATCAAACGCGTCCGATCTTCCTCGGGCGTCAGACTAATCAACCAATCAGGTTGCCTTCCATGGATTACCATGGATTACCTAGAAATGTTCCCTCGCTTCCGGTTTCGTACTAGGATTCATTTGACTTCGCTTCAATATTTACTCAAATAACAGGGCAAAGTTGCACTGATAACAGAGACAACTTGCAATAAAATAATTCAAAAGTGGGTTAACTTTCTTTTGAAATTATGATCTCTATGCAATAGTTACAGCTTCCGGAAACACAACATTGTTACTTTTGATTGGCTCAAAAACTATAGAAGCACCTCGGATTCTAGGTCAGACGCCAGACCGGACTCAGGCTGTGTCCAGTCCGATGGAGACTGGATGCAAAGGAAACTGTGAACCACCTTTACTAGTTACTGTTATTCAGCTGTTATTACTTTACTCACCTCTCCGGGTGAACTGGGCCTTGCTTGGACCCAAGACCTCCAGTCCGATGCCCAGTTTCGAAAAAAATGTCTTTAGCAACAGCATCATCGATTTTGGCTCCTGATGTTTAAAACAAATGAGGTCCTCCCATTGAGTTACCTTTTCTAAGGGGCATCCGGGTGCAAGCAGAAAATCCGCTAACGATTCCATAGGCCAATTCCCGCACCACTCCTGACACCCGTTATATCAAGGAGATGAGAGGAAAAAGAAGCTGACCTCTCTTTAATATGATTGATTTCACCTTTGCAGCAGTGCCCTAATCTGTAAACATAGTAGGAATGACTAAAATTTTAACCTTGAATACCTATATAGCTCGATTGTTGAAAGTACCGGACACGTCCAATAATCATGGGTTTTAGTTACGGGTTGTGACTAGAGGTATTTATGAAACTGGTGACACGTTTATACCATTAAAAAGCTTCGCCTTATGGTACTTTTTCATATTCCCTTCTTCATCCTATCTAACAAACCTCTTATAAGCCTGATGCTTGTGTTGAGCTTGTAGAAGCTGAACATCATGTCCCAGGCCACATGCCTCTGAGCTATCCCACTGTTTCATTTCATGCATTTTTATTATTCAGGTAGGAGTTGCTGTCTCCTTGACCTTCTGGGTCGGTATCATTCAACTAGTGATGTGGATCCTGAATCTTAGCTTCATCACAGTGTTTCTAGCCAAGCCTATGATGCAAGGTTTTGTTATCGGCGCAGCATGTCTTATTATGAACAGCCAGATCAGATTTGCTCTGTTTGGAGTCGTCAACCCAATGAAGAAGTTCAGCGGCCCCGGTGTGATAATACTAACTGGTATGTTATTTCGGCCATCCCCGGATTTAAATATCAGATAAAATGGATCTTAACTTTGATGATTTTTTTTATATTGGAACATCTGATGTTTTAATTTTTTAGAGGGAAACCTGGTATAGGATATTAATATTGATATGCATCGGTTATCACCTATGTAAAGATCGAGCAGACTTTGCATACATGTCTGCTTTTTTCGACTCCAATGAAACTGCTCTGACCATTTTTATGGCATAACAGCACAATCGGACACAAAGTGGGCTCATCTTCATACTGCACCCTCACTCTGCCAACCCTCCCCAGGCAGGAAATTCTTTAGTCACGGCCTTTGTCACGCCGCGACCGACAGTGAATTGCTATGTTTTGGGCAAGTCTTTGTCGCACTGCGACTGATAGCATATTTCTTAGTGTGGTATACTTGGTTGTGATTTTATTGTAGTGATTGAGGCCTTCAGAAACATAAAGCAAGTCCACTGGCAGTCTCTTGTCATCTTTCTTGGCTGCCTGCTCATCTTGACAGTAGTAAAGTTCGCTCTGAATGAAAATGTGGCACTGAGACAACGAGCCAAACGCTGGTTTAGATATCCGATACCAATCGAGCTGATAGTTACCATCATCATAATTCTAATTTCGTACTACGCATCATTGGAGACCTATGGAGTGAGCGTTATTGGCATATTCGAGTCAGGTAAGTGATAAGTAAAATAGGTCAGTTGTTTGAGCATTAGACTGATGATTGAGCCTTATAGTAATGCCTAGCTCCCATTGCGAGTGTGAGCTCACAAAAATCATGACTCCCACCGCTTCAAAATAATCTTCATGTTTAGGAGATTTGCTAAATAGCTTAGTCATGTAGAACGAAAGGAAAATTCTCATAGTCGGTACCGCAGCTTGCAGATTGCTTATAGATTTTTGTGATGCGGGGGCAGTGCTTTCCCTGGTCCGGGTACTCGTTGAGTAACTCGTCTTCGGTATTTTGCAGGTTTGCCTCCGCCAATGGTTCCGTCACGGATAAGTGATTTTTCTCTAATCTCGAAGGCGTTCCCTATAGCTTTGATAAGCTTCTTTCTCCACTTCTCACTAGCCGACATGTACGCTAGTAAAAATGGTTACCAAATCCGCTCCAAACAAGAGTTATGCGCTCTTGGACTTATGCATACAGTCAGCTCATTCTTTGGCTGCTTCGCTGGTACGAGTGCCCCACCCAGGTGTGTAATGATTTGAATCTTACAGTTTCGATGATTGCTTCAGGCGCCCGAGTCTGGCGGTGCATCTCAACTGCTAAACTTCAAAGGTGGTGTCCCATTTTCAAGCCCGCATTTAGGCAATCTTTCAGTGAATTATTGTCAGCAAGGGAGGCCAACTCCGCCTTAGAAATTCTCGTCGCTTGGAATTGAATTGTGAAGTTTTCCTGCCTTGTTATTGAATGTACACCGGTTACACTAAAGCGTTGTCAAAGTGAAAGTTTTTTGGGTGGCGCAGTGTCATAGGCATATTGCACGCATATATCATTTCATTCTGAAGCCCTGCGTAGTAGCCTATGTTCACGTGAATATACGTCTAGTGTAACCCGCAAAATATAATCCTATCCCATATGAGATGTGATCCCACCGAACTACTAGACACCGATTCATGTCATAACACGTGTTTCAGATGCGCATTGGCAGATGCATGCCAAGCTAAGAGTCAGATTAATGCTCTAATTACATCTTTGATTGTTCTCATCACTCTCTACGCTCTTGGACCAGCCATGGCACCATTCCCCTTTTCGGCCGTAGCAGCAATAATCGGTAAGCCAATAAGTGTATTTCTGTCACGCTTAGCTAGCTCATGAGTCATTGACAGAAGACAAAGTGTATTGTTACACCCTAGATTATCTCACGCATCTATGCAAAATAAGCCCGTGCTGTTGGAATTATGTGTCTGATTCTGTCAATACACTGGTCTTCAGCCCAGCAAAAGATTTTCTCTGTTTTAATAATGTGTTTTGTAGTTGTGGCGCTGTTGGGACTTCTGCTGCAACTGAAGCAAGTGAAGATTTACTGGCGCATGGATGGCATGGATGCCGCTGTGTTCATTCTCACATTCCTATCAGTATTCCTTCTTGATTTGATACTAGGTCTCGTAGTGGGGGTTGGCCTCTCTCTGATATCCACCCATGTCCGAGGACAAATCGGACTACGCGTTAGCTCGATTGGGCCGATTAGTGACGTAAGTGATCACCTAGTAGTGCTCAGCCAATACTCATCTAACCGAGATGATGACAATGACATTAAACTGTCGGATACGATTGTGGAAGGGGAAGTGAAGGTTTCGGTCGGTGCAATCAGAAACAATCTAATACTTCAACCCACGGCACCAGTTATTTTTACCAATGCGATTCAGGCTAAAGAGGCAATCCTTACCAAATTGTCTAAAAATCCAGGCACTGAGCGAGTCATATTGGATTGCACATTTGTTAGCTATATAGACATTACCGCTATTGATCAACTTACAAAATTGTCAAAAGCATTGGCCTTTCGAGAAATTGAACTGTCATTCATCAACTGTTCGCGTCAGGTTCGATCGGTAATTTCAGAGAGTAATGCTGATCTATTTAACCATGTGTACCCTACCTACAGATATGCTCTTCATGACCAGTAACACTGGACTAGATTGTCGGCTCATGTTATATCGGTGCTTCATTGTTTTTAGTTGAAAATTGACATTTTGATGGGACAAATTATCGGTAGCCATTTTAGCCATTAGTAGAAATTGCTTGACATTTCTGCCTGATGAACTAATGAGACTGGGTTCCATGATAATCAGACCACAAGTACATGCCCGCACAAAAGAATGTATTTGTTACTATCTGCATAATATTGATTAATCCACAAATCAAGAACCGGGATTTCATCAATGGATAATCTTTCAGCCCGGGCTGTCATTGGGCTTATGTTGATTGAGAGCTTTCTATGCACGAGCTTACTTGCATTTAATGTTTTTCACTCCCGAGTAATTTTCAACAGTTCAACCAGTTAAAATCAAATATCTCTTATTTTGACATATATATAATTTTTTACTAATCACTCATTTTCAATAAATGCCCAAATATACATCATGCAATCATATTCTGACATATTTTTGACATATAATCTTTTACCAATCACTCATTTTCCATAAATGCCCAAATATAGATCATGCATTCATATTCTAACATAAACTTAATAAGCAAAGATCATTTATGGAAATAATGTCCTAGTGAAACATGGAAACAATAAAATAAAAGTGAAACTTCAATGCGGATGGAAATGCATGCATGCGCTTTCTTATAAGGCATATTCGTGCTCCCTGCCCAAGTATTTTACCACTAGACACACTACAGCTCCACCTACTATCACAAACCCGCAAATGCAGAGCACCACAATGTAAGCCATTCGCTCTCCAAGTCGCCTCAGTGGCTCATCTTTTTGTCCCGCGATTGGTACAGCGGGCATCGGTAGTCGGGCTTGGCCAGCGACTATTTTTCCTGGCTTGAATGGCTTGATTGAAGTTGGCACTTTGGTCTGCACATGCTTCATGGAAGGTTTGGAATCTACAGTAAAGCATGATACAAGTAAAAGCAATGTAAATATGAAAGGGCGCTTGAAAAGTAGTTTTTATCCCATCAAGCGGATAATCATTGCAGCGCTTCCAGGAGAACCGATCCAGCATCCATTTCTGATATTTTGTTGAATAGCACTATACAAAACTGAAGTGTCCAAAGCAGATTAGGTCCATTTGCGTGCTCGGTTTTTTCGCAAGCGAAATGGATTTCGATTGCGAAACCTGCCAAACTGCTCAAGAGCGCGACCGAAAAGCATGATCCAAAAAGCATCTTTCACTTTCAGTGGGGATCTGGGACCGAAAGCACGCGTAGTAGTTAAGGAAAATGTCAAGGTTACTGCGAAGAGACTTGATTACTACATTAGGATAATGAATCGAGAACGATTGTTGGGCTCTAACCGACGAGGTAAAGTTGAGAGGGGACAACTCTCATTCGATCAAATAAATTCAACTGCACTTCCTCACCGCGACCATGGGTTCGCAACTATAGCATCTTTAGTTAACATGCCCCGTATTACCACAATGTACTTACCACTAGTTGAAAAGGTTTCAGGCAGTTGGGAACTACTTCCTTCAAATGTGAACAGTGTGGCCATCAGACTGGTTTTTTTCTTGGGTGATTTTGTTGAAGGTTTCTCTGCATATTGTGCACTAATATGTTGCTGCCCTTCTGTTGAATCGCCTTCATCTCGGCTGTATGGCGTCTTCTTAGTGGTAGACGGCATCTGCAGTCCGGTATTATATGTTGAAAGTATCCCATCATGAGTCCTTTGGGTATAGCCATTATCAAGTGGGAATTTCTCTTGCACAGCCTCACTGATAATAGTTGTGCTCGAACCATTCAGCAGTGCCTTTGTCGCTGTAGAGAAATTCTCATAGTGATATGATGTTCCTTTCTGTTTACTACCAACCGTTAGTGGAGAAGGCAAGTGTGCGGTAGTTAGACCCGTGTCACTTTGACTTTGTGATGTAACAGTAGGCGTGGTAGAATTGTTGACGCCATCTTCCAGTGATGTCGGCAGGTCTGTGGGGCCTTCTGTTATCTTAGCTGATCTTGAAAAGCTGTTATTGTGGGAAGACTGTGCGTGCTGCTCACCATTAGTTGTCAGTGAAGTAGACAGCTGTGTGTTAGTCAGATCCGTGTCATTGTGCCATGCAATAGAAGCTCTAAAAGAGTTGTTGTTAGTATTCGCCAGGGGAGTTGGCAGGTACATGGCCCTTTCCGATACCTCTGTGGATGTTGAAAAGTTTGCAATCTGAGAAGACTGTTGTTCTTGTTCATCCCTGCCCACCAATGGAGTTGTCAGCTGAGTGGTGGTTGACTCTGTGTCACCGTGAGATGCGACAGAAATAGTAGAGAAGTTGTCACCATCAATCGCTAGTGAGGTTTGCGGGTTGGTGGCCCTTTTTGTCGCCCCAGTGAATAGAGAAAGACTGACATTTGAAGACTGGTTATCCGAGTCACCGTCATTGTTCAGGGGAGTTGACAGGTGTGTTGTGGTTGCCTCGCCAATCATTTCAGCTGATTCTCCCATCATCAGCTCGCTGTTGTTCATACCCGAAGTTAGTGGGTGAGAGATTGTTTGCCCATTGGTTGGCCACGGTGTCACCTCTGGAGACGTTATAGGTTCAAATGAGCTGTGAGATGATGAATTGTTGACGCCCTGTTCCAGTGATGTTGGCGGAACTGTGGAGCTTTCTGCAGCCTTAGCTGATGTTGAAAAGCTGTCATTGTAGGAAAACTGTTCGTGCCGCTCGCCATCAGTTGTCAGTGAAGTAGACAGTTGTGTGGTAGCTGTAGAAGATTTGTCGCTAGTATTCGCCAGGGGAGTTGGCAGGTCCATGACCCTTTCTAATACCTTTGATGATGGTGTCATCTCTTGAGATGTGATAAGTTCAAATGAGGTTGATGATGATTGTGATACGGTCGCTGGGTGAATTGCGGCCAAAGGCAGTGAGACGGAAGAGTCATCTTCAGTCGAACTGGTGACATTATGACTGTTGGATGAAGTAAGTGATTCAAATGAAGCAGTGCTAGTGCTGAAGTTGGTAGGCGGTGAAGATGGGTTCAATCCCACCACCGAACTAGTCCCCGTAGAGCTGTCATTTTCTGCTGATATCTCCGCACCCTTTGTATTAACCATTGGTGTGGTAGAGTTAAACAACTCCGTAGTCAACCCCAAAGAGTTAGCCGGCATGCTCGTTCTTGTTTTTGTTGATAACTGGACTGAAGCGGAGACTGAGTCCCTCACATCCGGTGTAGGTTCTCCAATACTTCTCCCAGTCAATTCTCCTGGTACTGGGCTGGTACTAGTCACCAGTGGGTCCTGTTTCAATGTTCCCCGTACCACAGTAGTTTCTGCTTTTTGCTTATTGCTCGCGTCTAATGTAGTTGTAGTCATTTTGGGATTAGTTTGGGTGCTCTGTACAGGTGTTGTTGTTTCTACCGCGTAGGGTGCTGAGGATGGCAGACGTGTTGTGAGTAAAGCATTTTCATAAGTTGTCGCATAAATAGATGTGGTAGATCCTGTTGCCGTTTTTGTCGTGTTTTCAGTAGATGTTGTTTTCTCTGCCGTTGCTGTAATTGTTGTTCGGTCAACAGTTCTATTCCATATCATAATATCCATAAGCGCTACAGAGGAAAATAATAGATTATTTCCATTACCTGAGTTTTATAATATTTGACGCTGCAGTTTCTGTTCAGCTACAGCTTCTGCCATTAGGCCTCCATTGACACCAGAATTAGATAACGATCGGGTTTATTATGAGAGCTTAATTTGACGCCGTTTTACTCTGAAAAAATCTCACAGGGGGTGTTGGTCTATGCGGTTTACTCAGTCATCGTGTTTTGGAGCTATATATTCTACCAAACGAATTGTTAATTTTATGACCAATGAATTCTGTTAATTTATCATACTACACATCACAGCAGAAGGGGGGAGGTGATAGGAAGTTTTTAATTAAAAAATTCACTGCATTAATACAATTTGAACTGCTAGGGCTAGATTCACAAAACTAGACTGATTTCAGTAATTTACAAAAAGGCTGACTGTGGCCATCGAACCACAACTGTATTTCATTCTTACCAGAATCAGTATTGAAGTAGTAATGGCAGTAATCAAGGTCACAATCAGACCTCAGTAGCCAATCTTGGGTATCTCTCAGGACAAGGTCATAAGTCAGTGTAATCTCTACATCTGCAATGCAACGAAATGTGGTCAGCAACATATTTCTTTATTTCTATTACCCGCTGATCCCAAGACTGTCCAAACTGTCCCAAAATCAATGTCGATGATAGACTTTGTTTGATATGTCTGCATGCGAACCGCGGAGGTTCCCAAATGACAAGGTTGCATATATGCAAAGAATTATGATTATAACAACTATAATACCATAGTTATAAGCTAGTATTCTCATCTAGACATCTACACAGCTATATTATCACTGCTCTACATTATTACTGGTAAAACGGCAAATAACTGTTACTTTATAGGCACATAGACCACAATGTGAGTTATCTTCTCTACATGATTATACATGATCTCAGTGTCCACCACATAGTCCCCTACTTAATAAGATCCTATGATCCGACCAAACAATCACTAATATTTATTTTTCCCAGCTCAGCTGTTATAGAGTAGATTTGGAGCTTTCAGATGATACTATGTTTGACATGATTGGCCAGTATTTCCTTTTGTTTTTAAATTGGTAGAAACAGACTATTTCGTATATGATGCAATGGCAGCCTCAATTTCGTAATCACCGCCAAGTCCTGTGAAGGTAATATCGCGATTTGGTTATTTTCATATCTCTGTTCTTTATGTCTCTGGGCAGAAAATGGCTCAATCTCCCCTCAATGGCACCACACAGCCTGTGGACATTGAGGACGGCCGCAGTTCAACCATGGACAGACGATGGCTGAAAGAAAAGAGCACCTAGTCGACCTATAAAATCACTCTCAGTACCCCGAGTCCGCACAAGATGGATTTCACTCTGTGGCCAATCAAATCGGGTGAAACTCTTTTCTCTAGACTGGAAACCAGTATTTGACAGGAAAACCATGTAAGACCACTTTCGCCACTTAATGGATCAGGCAACAAAGTCAGATTTGACGAGTTTTATATAATCTATATATAGTCTATATATAGTCTATATATAGTCTATTAAAAGATGAGTCTGATTTGACTCGGACGACCGATACCGACCTGACAGCGGTTTTTGAATCCGCTTCTGGGGATTGGACGCCTATCTCCAGCTAGTGTCCACTCTGAACCTGACTTGGCACATCTTAACTCACCTCTGTTGTTGGATAAGGTGATCAAGATAGAGTGATCATTGAGAACCACCGAGGTGATGCTTCCAGGTATTCGAATATGTCCGAAGATTACCCCAGTATCACCCAGCTGTACGTCGCTAGGAAGCTGTGATATGCTCAGCGTGCCTGCTCTCAACACAACTTCATCATTTAAATCAATAATCGCAACTCCTGGAAAACGCATATAACGGGTGGTAGACCAGATTAGTTAAGCAGTAGAACAATGACCTTGAGGTCCCAAAAACCTTGGTTTGAGCTCCAGTCATCATTGCACCACCTCCCCCCCCCCACCACCCCATTCCGCCGAGAGTATCAACTCTTCATATCCAACCTAGCTCGAAAGGCTACCATGAGGTGGATCGATGAATTTGAGTCGCCCACAGGTGCTCCATGCTAAAGCATAACTGATAGGCTAATAAGAATGTACCCAACCGAGGAACTTCACCATGATGAGGAAAATAGTTACACTGTAAAACCTTCATAATTATTATAATTTTATACAGTGTATTACTAGGCTTGTCTGCATTCACTGGCGATAATATTTTGGATTAGATTTGGATCAAAACAACCACGAAATCATCAACATGTTTTTCTTACCCAACAAATTGCTTCAAGCCATGATAGTGCTGACAGATGCTTACCCAACAAAAGCTAAACACCATACTATTAGACGTGAACATAATGTTACAAAGAGTAAGTAGCCATTGTAATAGCGGTGAAAAGAATCAAACTGCCAACAAGCAATATGCGCTGCTGTATCGCCTTCATCTTTGGCACAATTCTTACATACCTGGTTGATAAAGCGATCCATTCAAATATAGAACATGAGTTTTATTCAGAGTGATAGTATTCACTAATCCACTCATATTAAATTTGGTCACTGGCACAGCGGATGTAAAACTCAGATATTCTGAGGTTAAGTTGAGACTGGAGCTTCTGTCACCCTCTACAAGGATATGAAAGCATCTTACAATATCGAGCTTAGGCTACAGCAACATCTGTGAATGTTGAATTGGGATCAGGGCTTGAAGACCACGCGAGATAATATCACCCTATCCTATAACATTCATGTTCTCCTTGGTTCAAAGAAGACCAATTTCATCTTTTGTTTGGCTGGTTTCGACATTGTTGCTATTTCCAGATGTGGCTGCTTCGTCCAATCGAAGCTCTGAAGCTGGGATTGCATATGTGACAATGGTGACATAAGCGAAATACAGAGTGGTTGGTAACCACATCTTATAATAATCTTGGTTGGGCGTTACGTACCTAGAGTGATGATTGCATTGTCGTAAAGAAAAGCAGATCCATTGTAGGAAGGAACAGAGCTCACATTGATTAGGACGGAGGTGGACCGATTGGTAGGAGTGCTGTTCAGGATAACCCCATCAGGGCTGAGCTGCATTTCTAAAACAGCAGAATATAGTGAAAGTTTGATAACTCTAACTGCTCGGGACCATCAAAAAAGTTTTAGTTATGATAAGTTTGAGCTATAAGTTATGCTCTCCCTTTCCATTAGTCATGTGGCTACCGCAGCGAGTCCATTTTGCTCTAGTATTTCATTTCTAAAATTTGTGAGATTTTGTTCTCATGAGAAAAGAAAAACAATGAAGTTAGGCTTGTCATACAAGAATGTAAACATATCCAGTCACAGAAAAGGTAATTTTGTGGCGCTAACCACAGTTTATCAGTTCGAGTGATGACTAAAAGTTCGAGAAATGCCCAGCAAATTATCATTACCCAGGCAGGGACCATGAAACTTGGTTTGAGTTAAGCAAGTTTTTTGGAGGTATCTGAGGTTGAGTTATCCGAGTTTCACTATTGGGTAAGCATTATGACAGCCAGTACCACACTAACTTACAGTAGCAGATAAAACAATCACCGCCATCGATCACCAGTGCAGCTTCTAGTAAAGCTACAAACCAGGCCAGGGTTGGCACGGTGGAAGCTAAGGAGGGCAAACTTCTCCCTATACCAGGTAGGGTATTCAGTGATAGGCCTTCCGATAGAAGAAAATTGAATAGCCTTGGAAGGCTTGAGGTCAACAGAATGGGTTATAACAAGAGAAAAAACACCGCACACCTCCTGGTACTGTGTGTGCCAAATTGTCACATACAACCCCCAAGAAAGTATTCAGAGCTGAGAAAGAGCAAAGAAATCAAAAACCGAAAGGTATACATACCAACTATTCCAAAATCATGGGGCTGACAACCTGATTCTGTCGCAAATGAGCCGGCAGTCCAATATCCAATAGAGCCAGCAACAAAGGCAACTGTGCCAACATCACAAGTGTAGCTGGCAAGCGGTTGGTATGGCGCATAAGGCGTCACAATAAACAATTCTTTTTTATGCCCATTGAAGCAATAGAAATTGGTGTATTTTTTTCCGTACAAGAATGCTCTATGATCACCGAGGCAAGCACTGAGAGAATGCACAGAGATCTACACTTCATGATGACATCCATATGAATGTGCCTGTGTTTTTAGTTCGGCTGTCAACACCATGTGAATAGATGTGACTTTGTTTGCCGTTTGTATGGGTCAAAAGTTCTCTGCTTGCACTCGGCACCCAGTGGCATAAAGGACTTTATGGTTGTTGGTGGTTGAAAGATATGGTGCTGCAGTGACATAAAGGACTTTACACAGTCATAGCCCTAATTCAAAGAATAAAGCAACTCAAGTCGACTGTGGATATTTTTTTCACGAAAATGCCATGAGAAATATGTCTCTCTAAGTAGCCAATCACTCATTTGACATACGCTTTTGGTTTATATTAGCTGAGGCCAAGAGACTTCAAGCATAGTTGGTTTCAGCCAGACCCCTCCAGGGAGATGGCGACTCTGCTAGTGATAAGGGCTGGGAAAGTAAGGCCCATCAATAGCCTTTGAGAATTCAATAGGTGTATTCGCGTGCTCACGACCAAAATTTTGGGTTAAATTTCGGTCACCAACACGAGAACACTTGGTTGCGGCGAGGAAACGCTCTTGAGTTCAGGATGGACTTTGTCCTCTTCCAACTTTAACTCATCCGTTAGAGCCGAACAATCATTTGCGATTCCTTCTTTCAAGGTAGTAATCAAGCCTCTTTGCGGTAACCTTGACATTCGCCTAAACTACTAGGCTAACGCCTACTTTCGGTCGCGGAATTCTGGTCGCGTGCTTCGGTCACAAATCGTAACCGAAAGTGAAATATGCTTTTTTGGATCGCGCTTTTTGGTAGCGCTCTTGCGCAATTTAGCAGATTTCGCGACCGAAATCCATTTCGGTAGCAAGAAACCCGAGCACGCAAATGCACCTAATTAAGTGACAACACAAGATATAGGACAATGAAAATGCATTACAGTGAAACTTGATTAGCTCGACCTCAGATAACTCGAAAACTTGCTTAACTCAGACCAAGTTTCATGGTCCCTGCCTGGGTAATGATAATTGTCATTGCTCAGTCACTGCGGCGTCCCAGAACACCGATGAAATGAAACTTGTCGATGAACAAATGCCATGGTCATACCCCAACAATGGGCAGTTAGCCAGTGCAAGTCACATTGTGTGGGTTGAAATTCCAATGTGCCCTATAACCTTGGTTAACAGGAAAACCAAAAAATACTCATCATAACAGTGTTCCAGTCGTAGTCGTGGGCTGGTGAATTGTTAGTTATAGTGATCTATCACACCCCTGTCCACGAGAATTGGCTACTCTTAACGAGAAAGTGATCTTTGAGAGCCGTGGAATAGTCTTCACCTTATCCACTGGTTGATGCCTCCATTTTTTAACAGTGTGATCTGAACCCTGGCCAGCAATTAGGAGTTAGGGGCTAGCTGAAGGCCCGTACTAAAAAACAACTCTGCCAGCAGTGAGACTCACAACCTGAAACCCATAGGCTGTGAAGCCAGGCTTTAACCGATTGAGCTATACTGACCCTGTTGAAGCTCAAGAGCAAAATAAGGCCGGATGCGCTTCCTGTGACCACCAATGACGAGTAGTTAGGAACTATGTACCCCGCACTGTGTACCCTAGTACCTCCAAAACAAGGTACCCCGTACTCTCAAAACCATGTACTATGCACCCCAAGCTCGAAACTATGTACCCAGCACCTTAGATATCATGTACTTCCATCATAAATTTGACAAAAAGTGGAATAACCCCAATAATGTTTAAAAATTAAGCTAAAACCTTGTGTTTTCAGTATAACAACCTGAGAGAGACCAACTATAGACCCACTTTTGTGGGTTTTTTTCAATTATCAAATTAAGGCACAATGTATTCGATAAATTCCACCACTTTCATCACTTAGAATTTCACCGACTTGTTTTTACATTAGAATGCCATGCCAGCATTTCTCAACCTGGATATTGAAAGTGAAAACAATAAATATAATTTTTATGTTGAAAAGCCGAAGGTTTAAGATTATTTTTTAAACATTGATGGGTTATTCCACTTTTTTTGTCAAATTTTTGGTCGGAGTGCATGGTTTCGAGCTAGGGGTACAGGGTGCGTGGTTTCAGGAGTACGGGGTACCTGGTTTCGGGAGCACAGGGTGCATAGTTTCGACGGTACCGGGGTACATAGTTTCTCACTACCCACCATTGACCCTTCTCATATTTGAACCCATGGCTCACTGCATGCACATCTCGCGTAATAACAGGTTCTCACTCATTACAGCATATTGGGGTTAACTGGCCAGATAACCACTGGGAATGTGAAGAGTTTATAGTGTAAGCTAGATTGGCCGGCCAACTCACACTACCATGCAAGGCGTCCACTAATCAGTGTGAAGCATGCCTACAAGACTGAACGGATGGTCCTGGGAAGTTGGGGATCAATCAACCTGAGCCATTTGGTTGCCGATCAACCGCTACAGTTTTGTCTACTATTAATGATAAGGGGAAGGTGGATCTTTGAAAACTGTAAGTGAGCTTGACTCTTACGCACTGGTTGGGGTCTCCATTATTTTCACGGTGGTGTTCCAAAGTTAATTGCATATTCTAACTACTAAACTATGGTGGCTCCCTAGTCCCCACTACTGCAAGATTACGGTGGTTCACTACATTGGTTTCCTTACCCGAGACGGTTCGAATGGTCTGTCCTTGAACCTGGAGTCGTCCTTCCAGCAAAACTAAATTTTCTCTTTCAGCCATTGCCAACTCGATGATCAACGTCATCGATTCTGCTCCTGCTTTATAAAGAAACAGTTGAATGAGTGCGGCACGTCATAAAACCCAACACCCAGCTCAAATGGAGGCATAGATATAGCCCTATCCATTGCACATACTTATAGCCCTCGACGACACACTTTTCAGACCGTCGACACAACAGAATTGGGCTGGAGATAGGAAATTAACACAGAGCTGTTGGTGTTTCCATTGATTTCTCGGATTACGTCCTGATGCTTGGAAAATCCTCTTGCAGGTGTAAACTAGACCGGTAGTTACAAGAGTTTGAATAGAGAAAATGTTCAACAAAACTATACAAAGAGGGTTTCGGAGTGCAGTTTTGCACATCTGTCAGCGAGCGTCACTGCCATTATTGCGAATGATAGAGCCCCGAACGCAACAGCCTCTGTTTAGGGCTAAGGAAAACCGGCAAAGCACTTCTTATAACTTAAATTTTCCCCAATCTTACGTTCAAGTTTATGTTCTAGTCGATGTTATAAGGGGGTGAAAATCACTATGTTGCCAGGTTTTAGTAATTAGATCCCATTTTATTTCTATTTGGGTCGTTTGGGCCGCAGCTATTCGAATGATCGATATTCTTTTTTTGGAAAAAGACCACTCGCTACCGCCGCAATGAGTTCAGAGTTGCCTCCCATTAAGAATGGGGAACACAACTCCGAAAAAGCGTCTACACTCGACTGCGATATAACCCCTTTAATCTTAAGAGAAACAAGATCACAACACATGCCACCCAATCACTGTACAGACCTGGTCCGGTGTATTGCAGTTGATCAGGGGTGACTAGGAGTGTCATCCCCTCAGTGTCACACCAGATCTCAACAGTAGATACCGCCGTAGGTGAAATGAGGATTTCAGACGTGATTTCGGCCTGAATGGGAGGTGCCGTAAACAGTGTGGAGTTTAGCATCATCTTCCCAACCCTGTGGAAAATGACCACCAGTCAGAAAGTTGCATGGCAAATGCAGAATATAAAATGCAAGAGCATCATATCCAGTTAAAAAGTGCACAAAACTTCATGACACCTGGTCTCAAGTTATGCCTTCACGTACATAGTTATAAAAATGTGTGTATTTGCTAGCAGCTTCTCTGGCACTAAGTGATTCACGAAATCTATTCGACCATCGAATCTCACTTACTCGAGAGTTCCATGAAGTATGAGTGTCCCCTGTTTGAAGACGCGGAGACTACGGCTTTGCGGGTGTAACCTGTAGGTTATGCAAGGCCCAGACCAGCTAGCATCGCAGTCACTGCGTAGGCTATCTGCCGTATAGTCGCCTATATACACCCCCTCGGTTGATCCACCTGAAACACAAATGCTTATATCAAATCATGAGCGGCTTTAGTAAAAAATGAGGCAAAGGTGCAGTGAGCCAGCTGCTCTCACAAGTCTCCTTACCTGGTCTAAAGTTTGCCATGAGCTTGTCATATTGATATAGTTCCACCACTCCTTGATGAGCTAGCCTCAACGTAACAGTACCATCATTCAGCGTGTAGCACACCAAACCTGGCTGAGACAGAACAGCAAACCCTTCCTTGGAGATTGTATGAATACCCACTTGTATGAATTTATTGTGAATAATCAGCGTGGCTTCTTCGTCCAGGACATAGATCCCAAGGCCAGAAGGCTGCTGACTTATTGTGAGACGACCATTGAAAAGAAGTGGTGCCACCAGCGGCTCTGTCAGCACCTTGGCACACCCGAGAATGCGCACTGTTGAGGTGTTGTCTAGCTGTAACGGGGTTCCAATACCGCATTCGAAAACATATTTCTCATTTTTTGATGTCATTGTAAGATCTCCTTTCTCGTAACGGATCAATGTTATCTCTGGCAGAAATGAAGCCATTGTACTCCCATTCAGACTTATGTTTGTTGGGAGCGGAAAGGATGAGTAGATCACCTCCCCCGGAGCTATTATATCGAAATGAGAGATGCCCTCGACGAGGAAGGACAGCGTCCCATTTCTATGACGGCGCACAACAGTGACATCACCTGGAAAATCATTAAAGTATATATTTTTATTACTCGCCCATCCTATTTAGTGGGCCTTCTAATCCATGGGCCTGTTGGGGCAGTAGGAACTAGGAATTATGTGCAGACCTCATTCTCACATTGGACACTCCGCATGACTAGAATTTAAACCCAGGATTGCTTGGAAAATCCTCTTGCAAGTGAATACTAGAGCTGTAGTTAGCTGTAGGCTGTAGGATATCAAAACTCTACAGACACAATTTTCAAGCAGAAATTGAGAAGCGTTGCTTAAGGTTCATTGTGCCAACGAACTTCAGGTGGAATTATTTACCACCCCCCCTCGGACATACACTATTACAGATTACCTTTCCACAAGACTTACTGATAAAGATCCGATGTTGAGCACATGCGTTAGGAGAACCGAAGTTCAGAGGGCTGTTCACTACAACCAGACTGCTGTTGACTATAACCGCAGGGCCAGTAGCGATATATACACTCTGGCCAAATGATATAACTCCGGCTAGAAAGGTGACAAAGGCATGAGTTTTGCCAGGCAGAGCGGAGAATGGTAAAGTGACAAATAAATCAGGACCTTACGCAGAAGAGAGAATGACTCTGTAACGACTACTATTACGTGGGGCTCTAGCATCACCATGACCCAATTAGTCGTCTGCTTTGTAGTTAGTCGTCCAAATCTTACGAGAAAGGTGCTCGTTTCTCGGTAGCTGTAACAAATTTTAATTAGTCCCATCTGTTCCATATTTTCACAGTTCTAGTAGATCACATCACATATGATGTTTGTCATGCCATCTATCATGCAAATTTGTTTATTTTCCATGAACACCAACATGTCAAGTGGTATTCAGTGATGGCTTAGTCACGTTTTCGCCGGTGTGAAGTAACGCCCAACTCATTTTACCAAATAATTACGGCAACCCAAATCCCATAACGTGCTCATTTCGAAGTTGTTCTCTCCTGCGCAAGGTCTCGTAACATGCATCAAAAGAGAGTAGCCTTATACTGATACGAGCCGAGGTACAATGAGGAAGTGACATCATAGACATCATTCTTCTAGGGGAGGCACACTATGAGGCCATTAAAAGCCGCATGGAGGGGTTTCTGTGATAAAAGAGTAAAGTACTACGAGTGATCCCGCCAAATGCCACTGAAAGTTATCCAAGTTCGTATCAATGGTATTACAAAGTGGCAGGACTATCAGTACTTGTGGGCTTTATCATCCGCACATAAGGTGATGATTGCAATGTGTCTTCGCAAAATATATCAGGACTAACAAGTCTGATTGCCCTTTGATTAATACAATCAGTTTCTCTCGAATTGCTTCCGCTGGAAGGATGTGGCTTAGAATGAAGTTGTGTTCGCTTTGTTCAACCAAGTGTTGCCAATTTCTTAATCATCGCCTTTACAATACCAGAACCAATACCAGTCTCTACTGCCATATGCTACTACTTGGCATTGTTACAGAGCAACCCGAGACTGAGTGACTATCCTTCGTCAGAAACCATTGATCACTAACCAGAATGGTTGTAGGTTGGTATGACTTTGTAGCGGTCAGTGACAAAGTCAAACAAGAAAACGACGCTTTCGGAGCGAAACACTCTGATCTCTATATAGTACTGGACGGAGCAGAATTGGTCGAAGGAGAACTGGTCCTTGAGCTCCTGCTGGATATGGTCGAAATAGCCAATCAGACACAAACATTGATAACTACCAGCATACTTCGGTGTTCTTGACCCAAGGTGAATGAAACGGCTCAAGTTTAAATGTTCAAGAACAATATAAATTCCAAACAGGAACAGGAGATAAGGAATAACCAACCAGAACGGCTAACCAATCAATCTGAACTATAATAATAGAAGAGTCGCGAGACTGCATGGATATCAGGATTTCAGAGAATAATCAATCTAAGATGATGACATTGATAACAATAGCAATAACAACACCAGCAACAAAACATTAGCAACGACAATGACAGTGGCAGCAATAACAGGGGCAACAACGACGTGTGCAACAAACAGCGATAATATGAAAAACAGAGGCGGCACCGATAACGCATAAAACAACGTGTAACCTTGAATCTGAATACAACAGCACAGCAACAGGTCCACACCCACCATCACATGGCTCTACACTTACTGTAGACAATGGGTCAAAACTCTGTATGGTGGTAACGGTTTTACTCGGCACACTGACTTGAATAACAGCTGTGGTGACATCATCTTTTGACTTCACCAAGTGTGTTTTATTGAACGTCAAGTCGCCTTCAATTTTGAGCACGGCCATAACCTGTAAAATAGGTGGTATTCGGTGCATGACAAGATGACAAGGAAAACAAAGAGAAAACCTCTAACAATATCTCATGTTCCTTTCCAATGCTGTTTCCATGTTAAAGATCAAACTTTCTGCTCCATTACAGTACTAGACAGTACACTTTGAGATAAAGAGAGGAGAATTTCTCTACAACTATTATAGTCTGGGAAATTTAAAAGTGCCGTGCCTCTTTTGCTGCAGGTGGTCAAACCAATGACTTCCTACAGTCCAAAATTGACTTGATCTGTTTTCCAATGTTTTACAATTGTGGCTCTTTTAGTATCAGCTTGTGTGGATCACCACCGCGTGCCAAACTCAGTGGTGCTAATCCGGATAGGCACTCACTATGAAAACTTTTCATTCAACAAACTACTTGTAAAGCCCCTTTCAACTGGGCCTCTAACTAGCAGTTACAGAAACCCTTGCCTGAATCTCCAAGGGGCCCTATAATAGCCACCCGGCTGAGGGGTCGAAAAGTTTACACAGGTGGGGGAGGCCTATCTCCTGGTTAGTACCACTAAGTTTGGATTCTTTTATCATAAAACAAGGATCAAGCCATTACTGCGCATTTGTCAGGTTTATTTATGCGCAATATACCAGATGGGCCGTTACTTAGTCACTTACCACGCCAGGAGCCACTACAGAGTCATCTCCTTTCACTGCTCTTCGCATGATAATGTGCGTCCGATTAATATCCACATTTCCACCGGTGACAAGGGTCAGCTGAACTCCCCCTAAAACCACAATATATAACTATTGTCAGCTCGGCCTATAGTTACACACCTATGGGTGAATTTTGTGGGCTGTGGAATAATGGCCAGGAGCTGAAGATTTTGATCCCAAGCAAAGAGCTTTCAATAAAACTTTTATGTGTGCATCGCCACGGCTTAGTCTGAGTTTACACCCGCTGTAAAGCCAGTTTGTGTGTTTAAAAAAGACAAATCTACTGACCACAACACTGATCCTTCTCGAGGCTCCTTTAGTTCATGGGATCTTCCAGAAACAAACTATGAAACGCCCTAGATGTTCAGAAGTACATATCTAAGTGTCCATGTCCCATGGGTCAAATGGTGCCATTTGAGACAGATATACATTATGGTGTAGTTGCGTATCAGAGACTTGCAACTATGTGGGATTCCATTACAAAATTTGTTGGAATGAATGGCTTGTGATGTCACAGTGACATTGCAATGATGACATACTATATGCGTAATGATGACATCACACATGTAGAACAGCAACCTCTCATGGTTCAATGACTAAAGCGTGAAACTCAAGATTATAGTTTAGTAGCGTGTCCCAGAGAAAACCAACAGTGATGGCAAGAAGGACCAGGGAATGCGGCCTTTGCATGTTGGTTAATCAAAAATGGCTCCATAATTTTTTAGATTTATATGGCTTGCATATAGGCTCGATAACGCCAACAGGAAAGTTAGAGTTTGTTTTAACAATCTACGCTTTACAGTCCACGATTCCAATCCAAGTGCTTAATTAGCACCATGGAAAATAATACATAAACACTCATATGTTCCAGAACGCTCATGCATGGCCAGTAGTCGCCATACCAAACCGGTGTAGGGAAAGTGGAGCGATGTAATGAAATTGTGGGTGTTATGCATTTCTACCATAAAATCACCGCTAACCATCAAAGTGTACTCCGCCATCCGATGTAATGATTGGTGTAGCTTCGTCCACATCCACCTTTACTGTAGTTTCATTGGCCAGAGAGAAACTGATGGCACCCGCTGTGTAGATGGGCAGTCCTTTAGCGAGATAGACTGACTCCCAACCTAAACGAGATGCATTGCTTGTGGTCCTTCTGGCCATTTTACATCAAATGAAGATTGGGTATCCCACATGTACAATTGCTTAGCTTCTTGCCGATCACAAATCATTTCCATACAACACCAGAAATAATATAGTTGAACACAACATTTGATCTGCAGGGATCGCCGCCGCATCAAATATTCTCATTGTTGCATCAGGTAACCACATCATTAGACATACCAGGAGATCTCGCTAGTATATGGGAGCCATTCCACACCATGGTGACATTATTCACCATCACAGTCAGGTTTCTGAAATTGAAGATTAGTTTCCAGGAATAAATGTAGCAGTGACTGAAAAAAGACGGTTATAGCGCAGTGTTCTATGCAACAGGGCCGCTGACAAACAACTTGCAGGTCTAATGAAAACGATGAGAGGAACTCAGCTCAGAAAAGTCATAAAATGAATACATGGTAACTTGTTGGGTGCAGACTAGAAAATAAAGGCCCTTCCGTAGAATTACCTTCTCTATGTGGCACATTTTACGGATTGAAAATGGTAATGATTAGCTCATAAAGATTCGACGCAACAGAATTGGCCTCAAGACAGGAAATTAACACAGAGCTGTTGGCGGTTGCATTGATTTCACAGCTTACGCGCTGATGTGTGGAAAAATCTCTTGCGGGTGCGTACTACACTTCTAGTTATGTTACGAGGGAGTAAAGATCATTAGGTTATACTAAGCTTTAGTAATTAGATCCCGTAATCTTTCTATTTGGCCACTCGCTATCGCCGCGATGAATGCGGATTTTCCTCCCTTCGAGAATGGGGAAAATAACTCCGAAAGTGCACCTACCACCCACCGTTGCTTAACCCCTTTTGAAAAATAAAACTCCCAAATAATGGAAATAAGATTCACTTAATGACATGTTTGTTTGATTGTTACTTTGGAAGTCTGGCGTTTTTATGCCAGATTCCCTGTAGGTGTATCAAGTACCGGGTATTGTGTATCAGGAGTGGATTCATTCTTTTCTGTAAGAGCATTTATAATTCATACACACAAAAAACACACCACACACACCACACCATGAACCATACTGAAATTTGGCTCATTGATGCCATCCATCCACACAGTATCAAATAATCTTGATTTGCAAGACACGCAACATTGTGGCTAACTCTCTAATGAGGCACATTATCACCACAGCATTAGCAGTGTTTTGCCCAATGTGTCAGTTAATCGTACCTGCCTGTAACAATCCTCACATGATCAGCCGTTATCAGAAGCAACCCTTCAGCTTCTATGATCACATCCTCTATCATCAGATGTGTCCCATTCCATTGCGAGCTGTTCCCAACCAGAAATACAGCCCGAATGGATCCATCCGTGATTACCGCATGCGACTGATTGATCTCAACACCACCCAAGAGATGCATGGTCAATACACTGGAATCTGTAATTTCACCATTAGGATAGTGGAATAGCTCAGTGGTAGAGCGCTTGGGCTGGCAACAATGAGTAATAGTTTGTTGTTCGGCAATGCTTACGCTCAAGAACTATTTTTGGGATTTTAACGAAACCAAATGAGCTAATTCCCAAATACAGTGAAATTCGGTTAACTCGACCTCGGATAACTCGAACACTTGCTTAACTCAAACCAAGTTTCAAGGTCCCTGCCTGGGTAATGACAAATTGCTGAGCATATCTCAATCTTTTAGTCATAATTCAACTGATGAACCGTGGTTAGTGCCATCAATTTACCTTTTCTGTGGCTGGATATGTTTACATTCTTGCGTACCCAACCTAATTTCATTGTTTTCTTTTCAAATGAGAAGAAAATCTTAGAAAGTTTAGCCAGGAAATGAAACACACTAGAGTGAAATGGACTCGCTACGGTGGCCACATGGCTGATGCAAAGGGAGAGCATAACTCATCACTCAAACTTTTCATAACTCAAACTTTTTCGTGGTCTTTTGTAGTTCGAGTTATCAATGTTTCACTGTAGGTTCATTTTCTGTTTGCCCTAAATGATATATATCTACATAGCGCTCATTTCACACCCCTCGCTTTACCACTCATACTTACCGGAGCTAATCTCAATGACATCCTGATTCATATAGATCATTTCGAACTGATGAGCCACCTCCACTACAATCCTCTCACCATCCATGAAGCTTAGCGTGCCTATCATACAAAATGTGATGATATAAAATATACAGAAGGGTATAGACACCTTGTGCACGAGAGAATGGCTCCGCAATGAGTATAGTTACGAGGGCTCTAGCTTCATGTGACCAGGAATTACTTATCAATGGCACTCCAAATGGAAAAAATAATGTTTACCTTGTTTATATATGGGCAGAAGGCCTTGGACGTTAACTGTCACATGACCCACTATAAGTACTTCAGATGTGTAAGTCATATACTCTGAGTCTATATCCAGTTGAATCCATGGTTCAGTCCCAGCTCGGCCTGCCAGCTACATAAAAACCACCATTACACAGGATAAATGCTGCCAGCTACATAAAAACTACCATCACACAGGATAAATGGTCAGTTAATTTGCAGAACTACTAGCGCTACTACCTCACCATACGTAGAGTTCTAGTCCAAATTCAAAAAGAATCTACGTTGTTTCAGAATAAATGTGAGCATATCGTTATTATGCAGTAACCACACAATCTAGTGTCCAATGTTTAGCAGGTTTTTTTAATAGTGGTTACGTCTCTCTAAAGCATATAACGCTGTTTAGCTGATGACTCACCAGATACCCTCTCTGAATGCTAATGGTGCTATTGTCAGGGATGATAGCTACAAACACCACAGTGTTCTTATACATCCAGTTGAGTGTGCTGTTGATGAGGAGCACACAATCTTGCGGAATACTGGCATTCACCAGGCTGAGCACTGTGAGCTGACCCAAAACATCGGTCAACTTAACATCGGGAGCATCGATTGACAGGTCTAATCGTCCAAATACGAGCCTCAGCGAACCATCTCTGTAAGATAATTGTTGCTTTGCGATAGAGAATTTCTAACAAATGTGATGTATCTTTAACACCCTATCAATCTCTGCAATTGAAATGATATGATGACAGTACAAGCGGAAATCATGAAATATTTCTGAGGAGTACAAGCAATTCTTTGCTAGTATGATCGCAGTAGACTACTGTGATAATGCTGAGTAAAGGGTATCGCATACCTTAGAATAATAGGTAAACTCGTGTCTGCGCTATGACTGAAAACAACAACCCCATTATGAAGAAACTCCACAGTAGTACCGGTCACTACCAGGTCCTCTGTGGGCAGGAGGAACTGATCCACAGCGAAATGTGTCCCTAGAATGCAAGAGTGTGAGGTACACAAACAATAACTATATGTCCATAACATAATATCAGAGAT
>Ga0224501_10000728_pt1 | contig 25493 bp, 15 predicted proteins | sample SF_Oct11_sed_USG_4_FD_169105 | JGI IMG/M metagenome (GOLD analysis project Ga0224501, IMG submission 169105) | Sediment microbial communities from San Francisco Bay, California, United States - SF_Oct11_sed_USGS_8_1 | ecosystem: Environmental > Aquatic > Marine > Sediment | place: USA... | reverse complement strand
GCGTGGAGTTGTGTGGTGACCTTCACCCCGGCGGTGAAGTAGATGGTGCCCCCGTCCTCCGACCAGAAATCCACCCGAGCGCTGTTGTCGAAGTCGGCGGCGAGCTTGCGAAAGGCGCCTCCCCGGTCCGATACGTCGCGGATGTACACGCGGTCTTCCGTCATGGAGTAGCGCTCCATGTCGTCGGGGGCGGAGAAGGCGATCCAGCGCCCGTCCGGTGAGAAGCTCGCGTTGCTCTCGGGCACCTCGTGGTTCCGGGTGAGGCGCTCGACCTCTCCCGTGGCGGTCTCGAGGAGGAAGAGGTCGGTGTACAGGCGCGCCATGGTGATGTTGCGTTCGTAGCGCTCGGAGGAGCCGCCCGTGAAGCCGATCCACCGACCGTCGCGGGAGACGGTGAAGGAGACCACGTCCACGTCGGAGTCGTGGGTGAGCTGCCGTTCGTCGCCGGACGCCACGTCCACCACCCACAGATGGGACAAGGGCGTGACCATGTTCTTCACGTCCACGGTGAAGCCTTCGTCTCTGCGCTTCTTGTTGTCCTCGTCGAAGCTGTCGGGACGGTTGAAGTAGATCAGCGCCCCGTCGGGCGACCACTCGAACTCGTCCACGCCGCCGCTCCCGTCGGTGACCTTCTGGCCTTCCGCATCTCCGAGATCCGCGACCGGCAGGCGGTACAGTTGCTCCTGACCGGAGGGGCCGCTGCGATAGACCAGCCACTCTCCGCCGGGACTGAAGGAGAAGGTCGTCACACCCTCCTTCGCGTCCGTGATCCTGCGCGCCTCGCCCCCGTCGTGCCGCATCATGTAGAGCTGGTTGCGGCCTCCGTCACCATTGCCCCCCGCGTCGCGATCCGACGCGAAGACGAAGAAGCGTCCGTCGGGCGACCAGGTCGGATTCGTCTCGTTCTTCTTCTCCGTGAAGGTCAGTCGGCGAGACGAAGGCACGCCGTCCCTCATGGAGACCACGTGGATGTCGGAAAAGGACTTCGCGTCCTCCCAGTCCGGAGTGCTCACGGTGTACAGCATGAGCCTCCCATCCGGGGAAGGCTCCCACGATCCGGGACGCGCCATCTCCTGGACGTCCATCCAGGTCATGGGACGCTGAGACGTGGACTGCGCCGTCCCCTGGGCCGCGAGGGCGCCCAGGGCAACGAGGGTCATGGAGATTCGGGCCATCATGGAAGAGGCCCTCCGGGGGGCTACGGACGTCGGGGTCATCGGAGCGCTCGAAGTTGGGTGGACGTTGACTCCGCTCACTAATACAGCGGCGGACGGAACTGCGCACGGGGGAACGGGGCGGTCATGTGGGGTTGGCGACGGTCGAGCGGCGCCCGGAGTTGCCGGTGAACTCGGCGCAGGATACGGCGGCGGCCGTGATCCTCCTCTCGTGGACATGGCCGGCAGGAGCAGGGCGCGTGGCCGTCGGCGCCGGGCCTATATTGTAGAAATCTTGTCTCCTCTCATCGGGTGTCCTTTCCATGCGACTCGCCGTGTTTCGCCTCCGCACCCGGCGCGCCGGGATCACGACCGCCCTCGCCGTGGGTGGGTTCTGTGCCCTCGCCACGCTTCCTCTGCGGGCTCGGCAGTCCGTCCCACGCACGCGGGTCGTGATGCTGGGCACGGGTACGCCCAACGCCGATCCGGAGCGGTCGGGACCGGCCGTGGCCGTGGTGGTCGACGATCGGGCGTATCTGGTCGACGCGGGGGCCGGGGTGGTACGCCGGGCCGCCCAGGCCGCTCGGGACCTGGGTATCGCCGCATTGGAGCCGGACCGTCTGAACCGGGTATTCCTCACGCATCTCCACTCCGACCACACCGTGGGGATCCCGGATCTCCTGCTCACGCCATGGGTGCTGGATCGTCCCGACCCTCTCACGCTCCACGGCCCGGTCGGAACCGGGCGCATGCTGGACCTCATCGTGCAGGCGTGGAGCGACGATATCGCGGTACGCCGGGACGGTCTGGAGCCACGGGACCACAACCGGGACGCGTACCTCCCCGTGGTCGAGGAAGTGCTGGAGGGATTGGTCTTCGAGGACGACCTGGTTCGCGTGTACGCCATTCCGGTCGTACATGGATCGTGGGAGCGGGCGTTCGCGTATCGCTTCGAAGGACCCGACCGCACCGTCGTGATTTCGGGGGACACCGGCCCGGGAGACGTGTTGGCGAGGGCGTGCTCCGGGTGCGACGTGCTCGTCCACGAGGTCTACTCCGTCGATGCCTTCGTGACCCGCCCTCCCGAGTGGCAGGCGTATCATCGGCGGTTCCACACGTCCACCACGGAGTTGGCGGAGATCGCGTCCCGCGCGGCTCCCGGCACGTTGGTGATGTACCACCAGCTCTTCTGGGGGAGGGGAGACGAGGACCTCATCCGGGAGCTCCGGAGGGCGGGGTACGGCGGGCCCGCGGTGTCGGCCGTGGATCTGGGAGTGTACTGACCACGTCCGTCGTCTCGCGAAATCCCCGGGTTTGCGCTTATTCTGTGAGAGGGGGGCGTTCGGCCCGAATCGCGCCCACGTGTCTTTCGACCGCTTGTCCATGCCCAGAGTATCGATCAGCACATGGTGGGTGACGTGCGCGCTCCTCGTCGGTCTCGTGTACCCTTCCCCGGCGCGCGGCCAGGCCGACGGCGGGGGAACGCTGGAGGACTCGCTTCCGCATCTTTCCGGCACGCCGCGAGTCCACGCTCTGGCGGAATTGACCCGCGCCAACCGCTCGGTAGCGCCGGAGAAGGCACTCGCCTTCGGCCGGGAGGCGCTCGCGCTGATCGAGGATCTCCCGGACGCGCAGGCCGAAGTGACCACGCTCAACGCCATGGGGTGGGCACTCATGGAACTGGGCCGGTACGAAGACGCCATCGGAACATTGGAGCGGAGCCGGAGTCGAGCCGAAGGGGAGGGGGATCGCCCAGGCCTCGCCCGGGCGCTCAACAATCTGGGGGTGATCCAGCGGCGCACGGGCGGCTATGCCCTCGCGCTCGAGTACTTCCGCGAGTCCATGGACATCTACCGTGCGCTGGGCGACGAGGAGGCCCAGGCCACGTCATTGAACAATCTGAGCGTGGTGCTGGGATGGGACCTGGGCACGTACGACCGTGCCCTCGACTATCAACTCCAGGCGCTGGAGATCCGTGAGGCGCGGGGAGACCGGGAAGGGATCTTCCAATCCCACAATACCCTTGGAGTGCTCTACGCCAACCTGGGGGACTATCCCGAGGCGCTCCATCATCTCGGGGTCGCCCTGGATGGGTGGGAACAACTCGGTCTCGCGCCTCGGATCGCCGCCACGTTGCACAACATGGCCGGCGTCTACATCGACACGGGCGATCTCGGTTCGGCGTTGGAGGCTCAGGAGCGGTCCCTGGCCATCCGCAAGGAGTTGAAGTCCACCTCGGGGGTGGCGAACTCCGAGGCGAGTATCGGAACGGTTCTCACCCGGATGGGGCGCCTCGGTGAGGCGAGGGTCCACCTCGACGAGTCCTTGCGGGTCCGCCGGGAACTGGGAGAACGCAAGAACACGGCCCTCTCGTTGATGGCGATGACCGAGCTTGATCGGATCGAAGGCCGGTTGGAGTCCGGCGAGGCACGGGCAGTGGAGGCCCTGGCGATCGCCCAGGAGACGGGGTCCCAGGACGTGGAGAAGGACGCCCATGCCATGATCGCCACACTTCGCGAGGCCAGGGGGGACTTCCGCGGTGCGCTGGAAAGTCACCGGCGAGCGGTGGAGATCGAGTCCCGGATATTCAGCGAGGCGCGCTCCCGGCGCATCGAGGCGCTCCAGGTCGAATACGAGGCGGACCGCTCGCGCCAGGAGATCGAGCGGCTCGCGGCCGAGGCGGCGTTGGTCCGGTCCGACGCGGAACGCCGCCGCACGCAGTTCCTGGTGGTCCTCCTCGTCGTGGCCGTGGCCATTCTCCTGTATCGCAGGCGTGTCGCCCGGCACATCGCCGAGGAGTTGGAGCAGCAGGTGCGCGAGCGTACACAGGAGTTGTCGGTGGCCAACGCGCGCCTTTCCGATCTGAGCCATACCGATCCGCTCACGGGCCTCAGGAATCGTCGACACCTCCTCTCCGTGGTGGACACCGAGGTCTCGTCGGCACTGCGGGAGGGAAGAGACTTCCTCGACGGGAGGACGTCCGAGGGTGACGGAAAGGCACTTACCTTCTATCTCATCGACGTGGACCACTTCAAACGCGTCAACGACCAGTACGGCCACGCGACGGGGGACCGGGTCCTGGAGCAGATGGGAGCCGTGCTTCGGGATACGGTGCGTGGAGCGGACACCCTGGTGCGGTGGGGAGGCGAGGAGTTCCTGGTGGTCAGCTCGGGTCGGGACCGAGGTGCCGCGGGTCATTTCGCGGAACGGATCCGCCGTGCGGTCCACGACAGTGTGTTCCGAGTCGGAGAGGGCGTGGCGTTGCGGCTCACCTGCTCCATCGGATTCGCGTCTTTCCCCTTCATACCCGAGGAACCCGGGGCGGTGGCCTGGGAGCAGGTGGTCACTCTGGCCGACCATGCCACGTACGTGGCGAAGCGCTCCGGGCGAGACGCATGGGTGGGAGTCCGGGCGACCTCTCGTACCGAGGAGGGGTCCACCCAGGGGATCCTCGACGACTTCCGATTCGCCGTCCAGGACGGTCAGTTGGAACTCGTGACGTCCCTTTCGTCCGAGGGACGTGAGGTCCGGTGGGGAGACCCGGCAGGGGGAAGCTTCGCCGCCGGTGGGTGAAGGCCGCTCAGAAGGCCCACCAGAGGCGGGCGCCCACGAACCGCGTGTCGGTCTCGCCGAAGTCTTCCTGCACCTGGGAATAGGCGGATACCAGCACCCCTGCGTTCCGGGCCAGTCGGTAGCCGAGGGACGTTTCGTACCGCGCCACGTCGTAGTCCCAATCCACCTCGATGGTCTCACCCGTCACCGGCCGGAAGTCGATGTATCCGACCCGGGCCGCCAGGAAGATCCCCGCGGCCAGATCCACCTGTCCTTCCACGGTATAGTTGACGTCGACGACTCCCTGGGGGACGCCGGGGATCTCCCAGCGGTCGAGGATCGCTTCTCCACGGAGGACGACGGGCCCGCGTGCGAAGGTGAAATCCGCGGAGAACATCTCCTGATCTGAATAGGGATCGTGATATACCGTCGCCCCCGGAGTGTCGTCGTGGGACAATCCCCAGTCCGTCCACGGGCCACGATTGTATCCCAGTCCGAGCCGGAGGGAGGGAGAGAGGGTGATTCCCGTGCCCAGTACCCATGACGGGTACTCGATCTCGGACAGATCGTACCAGGCATCCGGCTCGCTCGAGGGCGCGCTGTTCACGCCGGCGAGACGGAAGTCCATGGGTCCGATCTTCCAGGTGAGCTGTCCGCCCCACTGGTAGGGGACGTCCCAGAGAGGGGGCACGCCGGGCTCACGCCACCGCGAGGAGTCGTCCCGCCAAGAGAGGAATCCGTCGATGCTCCGCGGGTCGATGAGCCGGTGGAGGACGGTGTGGTAGTCGTACGGGAGGGGAGGACGGAGAAAGGGGTCCGCCGTGGTGAGGTGCCGTTGGGAGTAGGATCCGAACGGGGCGGGGATCAAACCGACCTGGAAGCCCAGTGAACCGGCGTCGTTGGTGAAGCGCAGGTATGCCTGCTCGATGCGGGCGGAAACGGGATCGTCGCTGGGGGCGTGCCCCCGATCACTGCGGAACTCGATCAGCCCATACACGTTGTCACCGACGAACACGTCGGTGAAGATCCGCAGACGGTGTGCGGCCAGGCCTCCCGCGCTCTCCTGGTGGACGAGTCCCGCCCAGGGGGTGCTCGTATGAAGGGCTTCGATGTCCAGTTGCCCCGAGAGCCCGATCTGGAAGAACCCGGACGGAGAGACGTATTCGAGCCCGGCACCGGCCAGGGTGGGCCATTCTCCACCCTGGGCATGGCCCGCCGCCGGGGCCAGGAACATCCCTGCCAGGAGGATGGCCAGGGACCGCCCGCGCGGCCGGGCCTTGGGCCGATCCTCGATGCCGGTTTCCACGGAATACACCTCCACCTCCGACGTGAATCCTTTGAAAGGGCGGGATCCCATGGATCGGGCGGGAGGCGCGTCGCCCGCCGCCTCCAGCGTCTCGCCGGTGCAGAGGATCTGTCCGCCCACGGCGCTCTTGCACAGCCTGGCCGCGAGGTTCACGGTACCTCCCACCACGGTATAGTTGAGCCGATCGCGCGATCCCATGTTTCCGGCCACGGCGATTCCCGTGTGGACTCCCACGCCCACGCTGATGGGGTGGTCCCCGCGGCGCGTGCGGGCCGAACTGATGTGTTTGGCGGCTTCCTGGATCATGCGGGCAGCACCCAGCGCTCTGGCGGCCTCACCCCCCTGGGCCACCGGGACCCCGAACACGGCCATCAACTCGTCTCCAACATACTTATCGACCACTCCGCCGGCTCTCTCCACCGCGTCACTGAAGTGCTGCATGATCTCGTTGAGGAGATTGATCACGCGTTGCGGGGGCATCCCCTCCGTGAGTTCGGTGAATCCCCGGATGTCCGCGAAAAGCACCGTGACCATTCGGGTCTCGCCGCCGAGTTCCACCTCTCCGCTCATGAGTTTGCTGGCGACCTCGGGCGACACGACCTTGTCGAGGACCGAACGGTAGCGCTCCTTGAGGAGCAGCCCTTCGGTCATCTGGTTGAAGGCGTGCGCGAGGTTGCCGACCTCGTCGCGGGAGACCGCCTGTACCCGGATGTGGAAGTCGCCCTGCGCGACCCGCTCCGTCGCCGCCACGAGGGCCCTCATGGGGCGCGAGAAGCTCCTGCTCATGAAGGTCCCGATGATGATGGCGAGGAGGAACGAGCCTCCGCCACCCAACAGGAGTGCTCCGCGGATCCGCTCGAATGGTGCCAGGACCTCGTCCAGTGGGATGGCGACCACCTGGGATCCCTGACCCGGTTCCGCGTCGCTCAGGGGGGTGGCCTGGATCGACCAGAGGCGTCCATCGACCTGGACCCGTTCTCCCTCCATCGCGGCGGACATCATCCGTGCGGACAGGGTGCCTCGGGCGCGCGGCGTCCCCACCACGCAGGCGCCATCCACCGCCAGGCACAGCTCCACGCCCAGGACGTCACCGATGCTGGAGACTTCGCCCGGGGTGATGGGAAGACCCAGGGACACCGTCCCCACGGCCCTGCCACCCAGGGTGATGAGGTACGTCCGTACGCTGTACAGCCGACTGTCGAACACCCGGTACGCGTGGCTCTCCAGGGCGGAGGCGTCATCGAGAAGGGAAGCGGCAAGAGGACGCACCTCGAGAGGGTCCTCTCCCGGGATCATCATCTCGTCGTGGAGCGTGAGCACCGGATCGCCGGCGCCGTCACAGAATGCCACCACCACGTCTTCCAGCGTGGCGAGCTGAAGCTCGTAGGCCACGAGATCCGCCAACTCCCCCTTCGCTTCCGGCGTGACGGCCTCGTCCAGAGCCGCCAGGGTGCGGCGGCCGAGGACGAAACTCCGCGAGAAACGATCCGCCTGCCGTCTGCGAAACTCCTCCAGGGCCCGGAACTGGGTCTCGGCGCTGGTGACCGCATGCCGGGCCACCACCTCCACCTGCCGGTCCGTCTCCGTACGGACCACCAGGAAGGTGACGAGGAACAGGACACCCACGGTTCCCAGAAGGCCGGCGAGGAGCTTGGCCCCGAAGCTCTCACGAAGGCGGATCACGGCCCTACCGGCTCAAGACCATGGAGACACGGAGGGTCTCGCCGTCCCGGACCGTGACCTCCCGGCGGGTCTCACCCACGTCCGGGTGGGACACGACCAGCGTGTAGCTCCCGGGAGGGACTTCTCCGATCCTGAAGTTCCCCTCCGGCGAGACGACGGAGTGGAAGGGATGATCGGTGACCAGGACCACGGCGCGCATGAACTCGTGGACCTCGCAATAGATCTTCACCATTCCCGGCTCGGTGAACGTCACGTTCTTCGACTGCCCCCTGGGATACCGGCCCAGGTCGAAGCGGGCGTTGCCCGAGTAGGAGAAGACGTTGTGGTAGAAATCGTCCTCGTTGGGGAACGCCACCACGCTGCCGGTGGACACCACCACCGCGGACGGCACGAAGGCCGTGTCGCGCTGGGCGATGGCGACGCGGGTGGGCGTGGCGCGGGACGCCGCGGATGGGAGGTCACCCACCAGGTAGGCGACGGCGGCCACCGCCTGTACGCCCCGGGTCGCGGACGGCCCGCCCGCGTAGCGGGACACGGACCTCCGCTGGGGCGGGGGGCGCAGTTCCACGTGTCCCACGATCGAGCCGGGGGCCGACTGTTCGTGAGCGGACGTTCCCGGGGTTCCGGCGGTCATTACGACGGCGAGAACCGGGAGGACGGCGAGGGACGCACGAATCCTGAGGGTCAACGGCGGACTCCTGAACTGGGCGGTGATCCTTCACCTAGTACGATACCGGATGGTGGTTGGCAACCAAAGGAAATTCTGCGTCACCGGTCCGCTATCGGAGATTTCCGACACGGGCTATTATGACGCCATGAGCCGACCCTCCCTCTTCGAGTCCCTCAAGCGGGCGCGCGTATTCCAGGTACTCGTCGTGTACCTCGGCGCCGCCTGGTTCCTTCTCCAACTGGTGGACACCCTGCAGGGGATGTTGGCGCTCCCCGACGCGGTCGGTCCGGTCACCATCGTCCTCCTGATGGTGGGATTGTTCGTGGTCGTGGCGACGGCGTGGGTGCAGTCGCTCCCGTCAACGAACAGCAGGGAGGAGGCCGGCGAAGTCCCCACGGACTGGCAGGTCGCCCCGCGGGACATCCTGCGGAGCCTCCGGGCGGGCAGGCTCCCGCACCTCACGTGGGGGCGGGCGATCATGGGTGGCGTCGTCGCCCTGTCGCTCCTCTTCGGTGGAGCGGGCCTGGTCGTGCTCCTCGGCGACGGCAGCGTCGGGTTCGGCTCTCTCGGCCCGACGCCGGCCGGAGCCACGGAGGCCGCCACGGGGATCGCGGTGGTCCCGTTCAGCGTCAACAGCGACGAGCTGGACGTATGGCGTGAAGGGATGGTGGACCTCCTCTCCACCAACGTGGATGGGCTCGGTGGCTTCCGGGCCATTTCGTCCCGGACGGTCCTGGCGAGGTGGGGATCGTTCGTGAAGGACGATGAGGTGGCCGGCCTGGACGACGCCCTGCGGGTGGCCGGGGGCGTGGGCGCGCGATACGCCCTCGTGGGAAGTGCGGTGTCGTTGGGTGGACGCGTTCGTCTCACCGCGGAGCTCTACGACGTTTCGGACGGGAGCAAGGTGGGCCAGGCGGTGCAGGAGGGCACGGAGGACGAGGTCCTGCGGATGGCCGAGTCGCTGGCGGTGGAGGTGGTCAAGGAACTCCTGGAGAACCAGGGAAGCGAGCACCTCGTGTCGGAATCGCAGGTGGCCAGCCTTTCCACCCACTCCCTGGAGGCGCTTCGCTCCTACCTGGAGGGGGAGGCCCTGATTCGCCACGGAGAGTACGAGCGCGCCGCCACCGCGTTCGAGGAGGCGGTGGGCCTGGACAGTACCTTCGCGTCCGCGTACCACCGACTCGTGGAGACGTACGGATGGATGGAGGCGGGCGGTGATCGAGCGGATCGGGCGGAACTCGCGCTCCGCGCCCTTCGCGAGAGCCTGCCGCCGCGCGACCGGGTGCTTCTCGAAGGTCGTGAGGCCCTGATGGTGGGAGACGTGGCCGGGGGGATACGCATCATGGAAGAGGCGACCCGGAGGTACCCCGACGACCCGGACGCGTGGGCGCTCCTGGGCGAGTTCTACGTGCACGGCGGGGACCAGCAACTGCGGATGGAGGAGGACCGGTGGACCGCGTACAGCCAGGCGGTTCGGCTCGACTCGACCTTCGGACCCTCCTACATCCACCTCGTGGAGACGGCCATGCATCTCCAGTGGCCGGACACGGCGGCGAGGCTCCTGGAAGCCTATACCGCGTTGGCGCCGGGGAGCCACCAGGCCACCGCCCTGCGGCTCGGTTGGGACGTCCAGTTCGGCGGCGACGAGGCCCGCACCGCGGCGTTCGCGGCCATGGATACGCTGGGAGTCCACACCGCCGGGGACATGACCAACGGTCTTGCGTTCACGCCGGCGGGGCTGGACGCCTGGGGCACGCTGGCGGAGGTCATGTGGAATCGGACCCGCTCCCCTCGTTGGCAGGCGGATCGACTGCGTGTTCTGGTGGCGCGGGGACGGTTGGCGGAGGCCCGGGATCTCGTGGGCTCCGCGGAGGGACGGCTGGGCGCGCGCGGTGCATTCCTGCAGGACCTGGCCGAAGTGTCCGCGTGGGTCCCGGTGGGTGGCACGGACGGGTGTGAAGCCGGCCCGGAGTGCCTGCTGCTGACCGGCGTGAAGGCCGTGGATCGAGGAGACCCCGCGCTGCTCGCGGAGGTTCGTGAGGCCCTGGAGAGTCGGAGACTGGAGGAGACGGCGGGCGGGCATTCCGGCCGGCCGGCCGTGATCGCGGGCGTGGAGTCCACCCTCGACGCCTACGATCTCCTACGGGGCGATGACCTCCACGGGGCGCGTTCGGCGTTGGAGGCCGTGACGCGGGTTCCGGGGATCTCCGGTTGGGAGTCGGCGCTGGCCCGCCTGTGGTTGGGGCGGATCGCCCGGGAGGAGGGCCGCACGGCGGATGCGATCCGGTACTTCCGATCATTGGAGCCGGGGTCGGACCTCGGTTGGTACGGGGTCCTTCTTCAGGCGCGTGCCCACCGGGACGACGGCGACGACGTGGCGGCCCGAGCGGAGTACGGGCGGTTCCTGGAGTACTGGTCCGACGCCCCGCGAGACCATCCCTTCGTGACGGAGGCGGTGGGCGGAGCCGCCCCTCACTAGGGAAGCCGCGACGGACCCGTCCGCCCCTCCGCGCCGGATGGAACGGAGGGGTCCCGCTACGTCGAGCCGCGTTCCGCCTACTGTCGGGGCGTGTCCGGCCGCCGGTACAGCACCTTTCCCCCCACCACCGTCATCTCCACCTCCACGTCCATGATCCTCTCGGGGTCGATGGTCAGGAGGTCGTCCGAGAGCACGACCAGGTCCGCGAGCTTTCCCGGCTCCAGGCTTCCTTTGGTTCGTTCCTCGAAAGTGAACCACGCGGCGTGGCGGGTATATCCCGTGATGGCTTCCGCCATGGTCAGGCGCTCTTCGGGTCCATAGACCTCTCCCGACATCCCCTTCCGGGTGACCGCGGCATAGACCCCCACCAGCGGGCCGATGGGCAGGATGTCGCTCCCCAGACCCATGAACACCCCGCGATCCATGGGGAGCTTGAGGGGGTTGTTGTGGGCCAGGCGGTCCCCCTCGAGATTGGCCACGTACCGTCCCTCCAGCGTGTAGGTGAAGTTGGGCTGTTGCGCCACCGCGATCCCGAGAGCCGCCATGCGGTCCAGGGTCCCCACCGGTGGGGAGACCGTGAAGTGGTTCAGGTAGTGGCGGTGGTCGTCGCGGGGGTGGGCGGCCAACGCCTGCGCGAAGGCGTCCACGGTGAGGACGATGGCGGAGTCTCCGATGGCGTGGAACCCGAGCTGCCATCCGAGTCGATTGGCCGTATCCACCAGGGCGTACAACTCCTCCACGGGGAGATTGAGGGAGCCGCGGTAGCCGGGCTGCCCCTTGTATGGCTCCCGGGTATACGCCGCGGGCCCCGTGAACCCGCCGTCGACCAGGACCTTGACGGCACCCACGCGAAGCCGGTCGTCGCCGTCTCCGGTGCGCCGGCCGAAGGCCGCCAGGCGGTCCGACCCGACCCAGCGGATCTGGACGGTCGCGCGGGGAAGCTCCTCCCCCCGGGCGGCGTAGATGCGCTCCCACATTGCGTACCCCTCCGGGGTCTCGCCGGCCTGGATCAAGCTCGTGATTCCGAGAGCCAGCTGATCGCGGAGCATTCGGGCAAGGCTCTCCTCGATCTCGTCCTCCGTGGCGTCGGGGACCATGCGGCTCACCAGCCCGGCCCGCTCCCTGATCACTCCATTGAGGCGTCCGTTCCGGTCATGCTCGATCACGCCTCCTTCGGGTTGAGGGGTGTTCTCGTCGATCCCGGCCAGGGTCAGCGCCCTGGAGTTGGAGACGGCGGAGTGGCCGCCCGCCCGTGTGAGGATCACCGGATTGAGAGGAGCCGCGTCGTCCAGATCCCAACGGAGAGGGCGCCGTCCCTCGGCCAACTCGTCTTCGCTCCACCCGTAGCCGGTGATCCATTCTCCTTCGCCGAGCTCGGCGGCCTTCGCGCGAACCCGCTCCTGGAGCTCCGCGATGGACTGCACGCCCGCCAGTTCGAGGTGCCTGCGGGAGCGCCCACGGATATGCGTGTGCGTGTCGATGAACCCGGGGATCACCGTGCGTCCCTCCAGGTCGATCACCTGGGCCGGATCGTAGCGCGATGCGATCTCTTCGCCACCCACGGCCACGATGTACCCCCCGCGGACCACCAGGGCCTCGGCGAGGCCGAACCGTTCGTCCGAGGTGACGATCTTCCCGTTGTGGAGGAGGAGGTCCGCCGGTTCGGTGGACGTGCACGCGGTGGCGATCAGGAGGGCGGGGAGGAAGTGTCCCACGAATCGCCTCCCACGGGTACTCCCGGCTCCCGTCCCATGAATCCTGGAGGGAAGGTCGACGTGCTTTCCATTTCCTGGTCTGCTCGGGATCATGGGTATGCGCTCTCTTGTCGGAAGCCTCGGTGCGAGGGCCGTGGGTCCCGTCCGGCCGCCCTTCCCTGCGCGGGTACGCTCTGGGAGATACCCAGCGAGAATAGATCCTGACGAGGCAGGTCCGCCACCGTCGCGGACCGTACCGATCCCGGCCGGGTAGGAGGCGACCGGATTTCAGCGATGCGGTGCGGCCGCGAGGATGGAGGATGGGGTACCGGATTCGGGAGCTGTGGCGACGGCTGCGGTGGGGAGGGACCCGCCGATCGAGGGGCCGCGGGATGAAGGTGGCCGGCCTGGCGTTGGCCGTCGCCCTCGTCGTGTGGTACGTCGTGATTCCGTACCCGTGGACGCTGCGCACCCGCGACCCGGAGCGCACGTCACTCATGGAGCAACGGGCCCGTGAGGCCGTGGAGGCCGGCACCGTCCTCGAAATCCGTCAGGCGTGGGCTCCTCTCGATGAGATCTCGCCCAACCTGGTACGGGCGGTCCTGGTGGCGGAGGACTACCGATTCCGGGAGCACGACGGGATCGATTGGGTTTCTCTCGCCGAGGAGGTCCGGTGGTCCGGGGACGATGACTTCTCCTGGTCGAGCCCCTCCGATCTCGGCGCCCTGGCGCGCGCGTTGCGGTATGCGTGGGTTCACCGTGAAGAGCTCCGGGGCAGGAGCACCATCACCCAGCAGTTGGCCAAGAACCTCTACTACGGCACACGCCGGTCGTTCCTGAGGAAGGTCACGGAGCTCGTGGTGGCCCGGAGGCTGGAACGGCGGCTGGGAAAGGACCGTATCCTCGAGCTGTATCTGAACGTCGCGGAGTGGGGTCCGGGGATCTTCGGGGCCGACGCCGCGGCGCACGCCTACTTCGGCGTATCCGCGGCGTCCCTCACCCTGGACCAGGCCGCCACCCTGGCCGCGACGCTTCCCCACCCGCTCACCTCGAATCCCGCGCGGCGTCCGGGACGGATGTTGTGGCGAAGGGATCTCATCCTGAGCCGGATCGATCCGACTCGAGGGATCCCCCCGGAACCCCTCCCGTTCCCGTCCCCGGAGATCGACATCCCGCTTCCGGAGGTCGACCTCCAGGTGCCGGTCGGAGATTCGGGACGGCCCGCTCCGGAGGCGATCCCCGACACCGTGGGGACCCTACCCGACTCGGCGGGGGGAAGCCGCGGCTCCCCCCGCTGACCCTCATCCGCGGCGGGACCGGGGATCGACCCCTCACCGCCCCCGTACGACCGTGTTGCGGAGGACCCCCACGCCCTCCACCTCGACTTCCACCACGTCCCCCGGGCTCAGGGGCCGCGTGCTCTGCGGCGTGCCCGTGAAGATCAGGTCTCCCGGCGCGAGCGTGACGTATCGGCTCACGTAGCTGACGATGGCGCGCACGTCGAAGATGAGGTCCCTGGTCCGCTCGGTTTGACGCGTCTCTCCGTTCACGCGGGTCTGGACCAGGACGTCGTCGGGATCCATCCCCACGGCGATGGTGGGCCCCACGGGTCCGAAGGTGTCGGAGGCCTTGGCCCGGAACCACTGGAGGTCGTTGGCCTGCCAGTCCCGTTCGGAGACGTCGTTTCCCGCGGTGATCCCGAAGACGCACGCCATGGCATCGTCTTCGGAGACCGCGGTGCATTCCCTTCCGATCACCAGCACCATCTCGCCCTCGTAGTGGAGGTTCCCGGCGTCGGCGGGCATGACGATATCGGCTCCGTGAGCCACCAGGGAAGTCGGATATTTGGCGAACAGGCCCGGATAGGCGGCGGCGGCGCGATCACCGAGATGGCTCTGGAAGTTGAGTCCCACCGCGATCACCTTGGACGCGTCGGTGGGTGGGAGGAGGGTCACCGCATCGAGAGCGACCCACCGATCCGTGACGCGATGATCGCCGAACAGGTCTCCGTCGATTTCCTGGATCCGCTCTTCCCTCAGCACTCCGTAGGACGTGTGCCCGTCCCTCTCGTAGCGGACGAAGTGGACGACATCGGACCGGGACTGAGCGCCGAGGGGAGCGATGCTCGCCAGAGCCAGGGCCAGGAACAACGCGGTGTTCCCGAATCCGGTTCGCGCGGCGTGGAGAGTTGGACGCATGACGACCTCCGTGGGTGGTAGGGATTTCGTCATGCTGGGGCGAAAGCCCGCCCCGCACAAGGTCGGATCAGACCCGCACGAGCACGCTTTCCACGAAGTCCACGACCTGGGTGCGGAGCCAGGGGAGGTCGGCGTCGACGAGGGGAGCCCGCGCCTGGACGATGGGATGGGTGGGGTCGGACGCGAACCAATGGGACGCGACCACGGTAGGCTCGTCACCCGACTCCACCCGGAGCTCGAGCGTGGCCTGGGTACGGCCTTCGCTCATTCCGAAGGATCCGGGATGGGGCCAGATGAGCATCCGCAGAGAGGGATCGGGGAGATCCAGGAGGTCCTGGATCATGGTGAAGTGCCTTGCCGCCTCGAGGCGATCGCCCACCGACTTCATGGCGGGGACGCCGACGCTGCGGAGGATCTGCGAAGCGGTGGGAACCGGTTGTGCACCGAAGGCGAGCGGTGAGACGCTCCGCCAGCGCGCGGATAGCCCGGTCGCGGGGTGGGAGGGAACGAAGGGTGGGGTCGTCCGTGCGTGCGGGGGGGTGTTCCGCGGTGGGAGTGCCGCGAAATCCGTCCACGGCTCGAACACTTCGATGGGCTCCTCTTCGTGCCGTCGGTTCATGGGGGGTCTCCGGGTCTTCCGGTCCGGTCCTGGTGGGGAGCCGTAGCGAGCGTCAGGCCCGCTCCAGCGTCTCCGATACGAACGTGTACAATTGATCGTGGCACCACGCCTCGCTCAGTTCCTCCGCACGCGCGGAGCTCTGGATGGTGAGCTTGTCGAGCCCTTCCGAGGTCCAGTGCTTCACGCAGAGGCGATCCCGGTCGGGGTCGCCCCACACGAACTCCAGTGTGGAGCGAGAGGGCACCCCATCATCGAGAGGTCCCCCCCGGGGCCAGAGGTGGATGCGGATGCTCGGCGGAAATGCGTCCATGAGCTCATGGTGGAGCACTCTGTGCCCGGCTTCCGTCACCCGCAGCACGAAGTCCCTCGCCGGATAGAGGACGAAGCGGCGGAGCAACTCCGCGCCCTTCCGGCGGTCCTCGTCCAGCTTCAGGGCGCGCTCCACCTGCACACGCGTTTCTTCCTGCTTACGGCGCTCGTAGCCCTTGAGTAGCTGGTCCAGTCGGTCTGTGCTGCGCTCGGACATGGGGGTGTGGTGGTGGAAAACATATGTAGTCGAGGATTCCCAATATGTGACCTCCAAAAGGGCGACGCCACCTTTTCCTGGGTGGTGCTTTCGGGGGGGTCGGAGAGAGGCCTATCTTTCCGCCACACCCACCCGTCGCCTTCACCGGAGCCGAAGCCCCGTGCGATCATCGACCTGTATCATCCGTCTCGCCCCGCTCTCTCTCGCGGCTCTCCTGGTGGTTCATGCCCCCGCCCGGGCGCAGAACGTTCCGTCCGCCGAGCACCGGGACCTGGCCCGGTCCATCTTCGCCGAGCTCATCGAGATCAACACGACGGACTCGGAACGCGGGGACAACACGGTGGCCGCCCGTGCCATGGCCCGCCGCCTCCTGGACGCGGGCTTCCCCGAAGAGGACGTCCACGTCCTGGTTCCGGCGGATGCTCCGACGAAGGGGAATCTCGTCGCACGCTATCGTGGACGGGATACAGGCAAGAAGCCGGTGCTCCTGCTTGCCCACATCGATGTCGTACAGGCCCTTTCCGAGGACTGGAGCGCCGATCTGGACCCCTTCGAGTTCCTGGAGCGGGAGGGTTACTACTACGGCCGGGGCGTCACCGACGACAAGGACGAAGCGGCCATCTACACGGCCAACTTCATCCGGATGCGGGAGGAGGGCTTCGTGCCCGACCGGGACATCATCCTGGCACTCACTGCGGATGAAGAGGGTGGACCCAGGAACGGGGTCGCGTACCTCCTCGAGGAGCATCGCGATCTGGTGGATGCCGCCTTCGCGCTGAACGAGGGTGGAGGCGGGATGGAGAAGGACGGGCGCAAGGTCTCGAACAACGTCCAGGCCAGCGAGAAGATGTTCCAGTCCTTCTTCTTCACGGCCACGAACCCCGGGGGACATTCGTCGCTCCCCGTGAAGGAGAATGCGATCTACGATCTGGCGCGGGCGTTGAGCGCGGTGCAGGAATACGATTTCCCGGTCATGCTGAACGAGGTCACCGAGGCGTACTTCTCTCGGACGGCCGAGATCGTGGGAGGGGCCACGGGCGATGCCATGGCGCGTGTCCTGGCTGATCCCGAGGACCCGGCCGCCCTCGCGGTGCTCTCCGGGGAGCCGCAGTACAACTCCAGGTTGCGGACCACCTGTGTGGCGACGCTCCTGGAAGGTGGACATGCCGAGAACGCACTTCCCCAGCTCGCTCGGGCCAACGTGAACTGCCGCATCCTCCCCACCCACGATCCGGAGGAGGTGCGGGCAAGGCTCCAGGCGCTGGCGGATCCATACGGAGTGGTGGTGGAGCCGCGCGCGGAGGCTCGCCCGAGCCCCCCGTCGCCTTTGACCGATGAGGTGTTGGGTTCCATCGAGCGCATCACGGAGCAGATGTGGCCGGGAACTCCCGTTCTTCCCGTCATGAGCACCGGCGCCACGGACGGCCTCTATCTCCGGCGCGAGGGAATTCCCGTCTATGGTGTCAGCGGGCTCTTCCACGACGTCGACGACGTGCGCGCGCACGGACAGGACGAGAGGATCCTCATCGAGCACTTCTACGAAGGTCAGGAATTCCTGTACCGCCTGGTCAAGGCCCTGACCGGCGGCGGGATCGCGTAGCGGCTTTCCGGGGAGGACGGCTCGGAAACCTCCGCGGTTTCCCGTCGCGTCCGGCGCCCTCTTTCGTGGGGGCGCCGGACATCGACGTGTTCGGGGGAGTTCGACCGCCATCGCGACTACGAACTCACCCGTTGGTGCCGATACTCCCCGGTACGGGCTCTCACGCCTTCGGTGGGGAGACCTGGTGCCGTGTATCGCCGCCACACCAGACCTCGTAGGAAGTCTTCCCGACGTAGTGAAACGTGTCCACCACGAGCAAGGCCATGACCGCGACGAGTGAGCCGACCGGGGACCTGGAACGGATCAACAGGTTCGCCATCGCGTTGCTGGAAGCCGCGGATCTCGAAGCCCTTCTCTGGTCCATCGCCGACAACGTCGGTGAGATCCTCGGCTTCGACGATTGTGTCGTGTACCTGCGCCAGGGAGACGACCTCGTCCAGATGGCGGCGTACGGGGTCAAGAGCTCGGCGGATCGGGAGATCTTCCACCGGATCTCCATCCCCCTCGGACGGGGAATCGTCGGTACCGTGGCGCAGACCGGCATCGCCGAGATCGTACCGGATACCCGGAAGGACCCCCGGTACATCTTCGACGAATTCGCCGGCCTGTCGGAACTCACCGTGCCGGTGGTCTACGAGGGTACGACCATCGCGGTGCTGGATTCCGAGGCGTCGGAAACCCACGGCTTCACCGAAGACCAGTTGGCGCTGCTCCAGTCCGTCGCCAACATCGCCGCGTCGCGCATCGCCTCGGCCCTGGCCGAACGTCACCTTCGCGAGGCACAGGAGGAGCTACGGCGGACCAACGAGCGATTGGAGGAGCGGGTCACCCGCAGGACGGAGGAACTGGTTCGACAACGAGAGCGGCTGAGGGTGATTCTGCGATCGGTCGGGGACGGAGTCGTGGCGACGGACGGGGAGGGCAGGGTAGCCTTCATGAGCCGCACCGCCGAGACGCTCACCGGATGGACGGAGATCGAAGCGGCGGGCCGGTGCCTGAACGAGGTGCTTCGGCTTCGTCCCGAAGACGACGAGGTCTGGGTGTCCTTCCGGGACAGGCTCCACGGATCCGGAGTATCGGAGGGCCGGACCGAATGGATTCTCCGGGCTCGCGACGGGAGCGAGTCGCTCGTGTCCGAGGGGATCGCCGAGATGTCCGGTGAGGACCGGGAGGGGTGGGTGATCGTGATCCGGGACATATCGAGCCAACGCCGCACGGAGGCGGAGCTGCGTCGGGCGCAACAACTCGAATCGCTGGGACTCCTCGCGGGTGGGATCGCCCACGATTTCAACAACTTTCTCACGTCCATCCTCGGGAACCTCGAAATCCTCGAATTTTCCCGGGTGCTGGGAGGACATCCGGATCTCAGGAATCTGGTGGAGCGAACGCGGACCGTCGCGATGCAGGCCACGGGGTTGCCCAAACAGCTGATCTCACTCGCCCGGGGCGGCACTCCCGTCGTGACCCGCGGGATCGATCTCGGAAAATTGATCACCAACACCGTGGAGTTCTCCCTCGCCGGTTCCCCCGTGCGGGGTGAGATCACCATCGCGGGAGAACTCGCTCGGTGCGACGTGGACGAGGGCCAGATCAGCCAGGTGCTCGGCAATCTGGTCATCAACGCGGTTCAGGCCATGCCGGCGGGAGGAAACGTGTCCGTCACCGCCGAGAACCAGGTGGACGAAGCAGGGGACGCCTGGGTCGTGATCCGGGTCGAGGACGATGGTCCTGGAATTCCCGAGAAGGATCTCGAGCGGATCTTCAATCCCTTCTTCACGACCAAGGAACTCGGATCGGGATTGGGCCTCACCACGACCCACTCCATCGTCCGCCGGCATGGAGGCGGGATTTCGGTCACGTCGGAGGTCGGGGTCGGAACGACCTTCGAGATCCGCCTGCCCCCCTCCTCGGACGCGGCGGCTCGCCGGGATCACGCCACCGAGGAGCCGGAACACGAGCTTCCCCTGCACGTCCTGGTTCTGGACGACGACGAGGGAATCCGCTTCCTCCTCGGCGAAGCGCTACCGGAGTACGGTTACACCGTCCGGTGCCTGGAGACCTGCGACGAGGCGGTGGCGGCCTGCGAGCTGGGCACCCGGAGCCAGCGGCCGTTCGACGTGGCCCTTCTGGACGTGACGCTCCCCGGCGGCGGCGGCGGAAAGGCCGCGCTACGCGCCCTGAGAACCATCCAACCCGACCTTCCCGCCATCGTCATGAGCGGCTACAACGCCGGACAGGAACTGTCCAACTATCTGGAGGCAGGCTTCCAGGCACGGATCTCCAAGCCCTTCACGCTCTCCGAGATTCGGCGCGTACTCTCCGCCGTCGGATCGGGTGGGGTGGCCGAGCCACCGTCCGGAGGACCTTGAGCCGCCGCGAGCGTCATCCTCCGAAGAGGACCTCCACGCCCTGTTCGAAGATGATGTCCCGCGGGATACCCAGGTCATCGAGGCGGTCCAGATCCGCCTGGAGGTCGGGAGGCACCATCCCCTTCTCGGTCATGAGCCGGTCCACACCCTCGTAGTCCCCGTCTCCCTGGAGGGTGAGAATCAGCTCACTCAGCGCGTTCACGGCCCGGTCCATGGCCGCGAAGTCCACGCGGTAGGTCCCGGTGGCCTCGTCGCGGGTGAAGGCGCCCCTCTCCTCGAAGAAGTTGAAGCGGACCATGTTCGCCCGTCCGTGCGCGCTGGTGGCGCCGAACCGCACCGAACGGAAGATCCCCGCCAGGAACGTCACGTAGTGGTCCTCGATGGAACCCTCCGTGAGTTCCTCGTCGGCGAAGAGGCGCTCCACCATGTAGAGCCCCACCACGTCCGCCTTTCCTTCCTCCATCGGCGACGCGTGCTCACGGAGGGCGGTGCGTACCGCGCCGGAGCCGTCGAGCACGTTCTTGACTCCGAGGCCGTGGGCCACCTCGTGGAACATGGTGTTCCCGAAAAATGCGTCGAAGGTGACGTGGCCGCGCTGGTCTTCGGCGATGAGCGCCTCGGCGATGGGGAGCATGATCCGGTCGAACTTGGCCCGCATCGCGTTCTTGAGCTGCAGCCGGCGGGTGCCCCGGGCGAGTTGAACCTCTTCGTCGTTGGGGAGGTTGATGGCGATGGTCTTGGAGCCTGCGTTCGCCTCGCCGGCGTAGTAGACCACGTCGTAGGCGTTGAGGTCGGAATCCGTCCCGGGGGTCTCACGCTTGTAGGCGGCGTCCACGGGGAGTCCCGCCTGGAGCGCGGGGAGGAGCGAGGTGAAGCGGGCCAGCCGCCGGCTCCACTCCAGATCCTTGATGAGGACGTACCCTTCGTGGCCGGCCTTGAATCCGAACAACTGGTCCTCGTAGGTCTCGATGGGCCCGATGACCACGTCGATGGGGTTCTCCTTCATGTCCATCCAGGCCATGTCGCTGGGCTGATAGAGGTCGGTCTCCAGGGCCTCGGCACGAAGCAGAAGGTACTGGGCGAAGCCGGGATCCGATGAATGCCCGGCGGCTTCGCGCAGCTTGGCGGCGGCCCGGGCGTGCTCCGCGGCGAACGCGGTGTGGTACGGCACGGCGGTGAGCGCTCCACTCTCGTCCCGGCGCACCAACGTATAGAGGCTGGCGAGGGTGGGGTCGGCTGCCGCCGCCGCGTCGAACTCGGACACGGTCATGTCCACGGGGTATTTGTTGGCGCCCGCCGGTTTGGCCGCCACTCCGTCCACGAACGGCTCATTCTCGCGCAGGCGATCCCAGGGCCCGTAGTTGATCCCGATGTAGCGCTCCACCAGGGGATCACCGTCGGCCAGGGCCATGGCCTCGTCCCGGCTTCCATACGCCTCCATCCAGAAGATCTCGTCCATGGGCTCCACGGCCTCGATGAGAAGGCGCACCACCTCGCGGTCGCCGTCGGAGAGGTGGGAGAGATCCGCGGAGAGCCGCACCGTGGCGTACTGTTCCAGGAGTGACTGCATCCCTGTGCCTCCTTCCGAAGCGTGATCCTCCGCCCCGGTGCATCCTCCGGCGAAGACGGTGGCGGCGAGAATGGCGACGAGCGTGCGGTTCGACATGGCGGCGACTCTCGATGGATGGTGTGAAGGTGCTCCTGAAATTCGGGAAGTCTGCCGGGGCGCGCCAGTGTGGTGACGCGGGAGTCCGCGGTACGCCTGCCCCGGGGTCGTGGAGGACGTGCGCACCCCTTATGTTGGACGCCGTCGCGAACGAATCCCAACACAGGAATGCAATGCGCGTCTCTTCCGGTATCGACGTATTGGCGGCGGGTGGGCGTCCGGATCTCCGGCCGCTCCCCGCCGGGCTCATCGTACATCCGGCGTCGGTCACGCGCGACCTGGTTTCATCCGTGGACGCGCTGCGAAGTGTCGGCTTCGACATCCGTGCCCTGTTCGGGCCACAGCACGGTGCCATGGGCGACAAGCAGGACAACATGATCGAGAGCGGCCACTCGGTGGATCGCCGCACCGGTCTTCCCGTCCATTCCCTCTACAGCGAGGTACGCAAGCCGACACCCGCCATGCTCGAAGGGTTGGAGGCTCTCATCTTCGATCTCCAGGACGTGGGTGTGCGGGTGTACACGTTCGTGTGGACCATGGCGCTGGCCATGGAGGCGTGCGCCGAGGCAGGGGTGAAGTTCGTGGTGCTGGATCGCCCCAACCCGGTGGGTGGGACCATCCTGGAGGGGCCCGTGCTGAAGCCGGAATATCGGTCCTTCGTGGGGCTCTACTCGATCCCCCTCCGTCACGGCCTCACCGCCGGGGAACTCGCCGGCTACCTCAATGGGGTCCACGGGATCGGGTGCGACCTCGAGGTCATCCCCTGCGAGGGGTGGCTCCGGGAGATGTGGTGGGACCAGACCGGGCTTCCCTTCGTGCTGCCCAGCCCCAATCTCCCGACGCTGGACTCGTGCATCGTGTATCCCGGGATGGTTCTGGTCGAGGGAACGGAGCTTTCCGAAGGACGGGGAACGACCCGTCCCTTCGAGTTCTGCGGGGCTCCGTACCTGGATCCACATGCGCTGGTGGACCGCATGGGGGATTTCGACCTTCCCGGGGTCCGGTTCCGTCCGTCATCCTTCGAGCCCACGTTCCAGAAATACGCCGAGCGCTTGTGCCACGGTGTCCAGCTCCACGTGACGGATCGCGAGACGTTCCGCTCGGTCGAAAGCACCGTCGCCTTGTTCCGCGCCGTGCGTGATCTGGGCGGTGACGAGTTCTCCTGGAGACTACCCCCCTACGAGTACGAGGAGGTCCTCATGCCCGTCGACATCCTGTGGGGTCACGACGGATTGCGGACGGGGATCGACAGCGGGTCGAGCCCTGCGGAGATCCTGGAGTCCGTTCCCGGGGAGCTGGACACGTTCCGGGCGGCGGTGGCGCCCTACCTGCTCTACGGTTGATCCGGGAGCGGACCCGTCACCCGCACCCCTGGGTCATCCGCAGGTTTGCCGCGATCTGAAGCTCGACGACATCGCCCGGAGCCACGGTCAGCGACGACGTGACGCACCGGTCTCCCGCCAGGAGGTCGATCTCGATGCGGAGTGGGTCGACGAACTCCCATGGGACGTGGAATACGGCATCCCGCTTTCCTCCCACGATCCCGAGGCGCTGACGGGCGGATCGGACATGGGCCCAGAGCGTGGCGTCGCTGAAGTTGAGGTTGACGACCCTGATCTCGATCTCGTTCTTCACCGACCCCCTCCGGAAGGGATTGTCGGCTTCCCGCCCTCCGCTCGCGCACGATGCGATGACGAGGAGCGCCGACACGGAGAGGAGGAGCCCCGCCGTGCGGCGAAGAAGGTGTCGTCGAACCGCGCGGTCGACGCCGTGGCTTGTTGTCTGATCCATGCTCGGGACTCCTGAGGCGGTGATGCACGCACTCTCTGAAACCTCACACGCGTGGTCGAGGTTCCCGCGGGTGATTGCCAGACCCGGGCTCATTCCCGATGATGCCCTGATCCAATATCGTCGGAGCACTCCATGGGAGGCCAGATGGCTCGCTCGTTTCTGCGCACGGCAGTACCCCTGATCGTCGTCGCCGCCACGTCCCTCGCCTTCACGCCGAGGCCGTCGGGAGGTCCCCTCCTGGGCTTCACGGCGGCCGGCACGGAAGCCCAGCGCGAGCTCGAGGCCGCGTTCGATTCCCACCTGCGGGCGGACCATCTCGCGACCTGGCTGGAATACCTCACGCGGCATCCTACCCACGTGGGGTCGCCCGGCGCGAAGGAGAACGCCGAGTGGATGGCCGAGCAGTTCCGTTCCTGGGGGTTCGAGGCACGCATCGAGGAGTTCCATGTGCTCTTCCCGACGCCCCGGGAGCGGGTGGTGGAGATGACGGCGCCGAGCACCTTCCGGCTCCGGCTCGAGGAACCCGTGGTGGAGGGCGATCGCACCTCCGGGGTCACGGAGAACCGGCTTCCCACCTACAACGCATACTCCGCCGACGGGGACGTGGAGGGCGAGCTGGTCTACGTCAACTATGGCATCCCTTCCGACTACGAAGAGTTGGAGCGGCGCGGCATCGACGTGCGGGGAAGGGTGGTGATCGCGCGCTACGGGGGGTCGTGGCGCGGGATCAAGCCCAAGGTGGCGGCCGAGCGGGGCGCCATCGCCTGCATCCTCTATTCCGATCCCCGCGACGACGGCTACTTCCAGGGCGACGTCTATCCTGAGGGCCCCTACCGCATGGAGCACGGTGTCCAGCGCGGTTCGGTGGCGGACATGCCGCAGTTCCCGGGAGACCCGCTCACCCCCGGGATCGGCGCGACCCGCGACGCGAAGCGCCTCTCCCGGGAGGAAGCTCCGACGCTCATGAAGATTCCGGTACTTCCGGTGTCCTACGCGGACGCGCGTCCCCTCCTGGAGGCGCTGGAGGGCCCCATGGCTCCGGAGGGGTGGCGGGGCGGCCTCCCCATCCCGTACCACATCGGACCGGGGCCGGCCACGGTGCGGGTGAAGCTCGCCTTCGACTGGAAACTCACGCCGGCGTACGACGTCATCGCGGTCATGAGGGGATCCGAGTTTCCCGACGAGTGGGTGGTGCGGGGCAACCACATCGACGGCTGGGTGTTCGGTGCCGGGGATCCCCTGAGCGGGATGGTGGCGCTCATGGAGGAAGCCCGGGCCGTCGGGGAATTGGCGCGAACGGGATGGCGGCCCCGCCGGACCATCGTGTACGCCGGATGGGACGCCGAAGAGCCGGGGCTCCTGGGATCCACCGAGTGGGCGGAGCAACACGCCACGGAACTCCAGGGGAAGGCGGTGGCCTACATCAACTCCGACGGAAACGGCCGGGGATTCCTGGGAGTGGGTGGGTCGCATACGCTGGAGCGGTTCGTCAACGAAGTGGCCACCGACGTGCGCGATCCGGAGACCGGAGTCACCGTGCTGGAGCGCGCCAGGGCGAGGCTGGCGGTGGGTGGGGACGGTGAAGCGGCCACCCGGCCGGACCTCCGTATCCCTCCGCTGGGGTCGGGTTCCGACTACACGCCGTTCCTCCAACACCTGGGCATCGCCTCGCTCAATATCGGATACGGCGGGGAGAGCGGTGGCGGATCCTACCACTCCATCTTCGATTCCTTCGACCACTATTCCCGCTTCGGCGACCCTGGTTTCGTATACGGTGTAACCCTTGCCCGCACCGCGGGGCGGGTCACGCTACGTCTGGCGAACGCCGAAGTGATTCCCATGCGCTTCACGAACCTCGCGGACAACGTGCGGCTGTATCTCACCGAGGTCCAGACGATGGCCGACCGGATGCGCGCCGATACGGAGCGCCACAATCGCCTGGTGGCCTCGGACGCATATCGGCTCTCCGCGGATCCCACCCAAGTGTACGTTCCTCCGGCGGCGTGGGGCGCCGTACCCCACCTCAACTTCGCGCCTCTGGAGAACGCGCTGGCCCGTCTGGAGGACGCGGCCGGAGCCTACGACGAAGCCGTGGTGGAGGGCGTCTCGGGCGGTGGACCGGACGGTGATGCCGCGCGCCGGGTCAACGCCCTTCTCAGGGGAATGGAGCAGCGGCTGACCCGGCC
>Ga0224501_10000727_pt1 | contig 25499 bp, 17 predicted proteins | sample SF_Oct11_sed_USG_4_FD_169105 | JGI IMG/M metagenome (GOLD analysis project Ga0224501, IMG submission 169105) | Sediment microbial communities from San Francisco Bay, California, United States - SF_Oct11_sed_USGS_8_1 | ecosystem: Environmental > Aquatic > Marine > Sediment | place: USA... | reverse complement strand
TTCCGACTCTGGGGATGAGAAGGCTATGTTGTGGCTCCAACGGGGTATTCTTCGTTAGAATGTTTCTGAACAAGAACCCACACCAGAAAATCATTGTGCTCATCAGTTGAAAAGCAGAAGTGGTGGCCAAGTTGCACATGTGCCTGCCTTGAGTTTGCCTAGTAAAAATGAGCGGGTGAAGTGGGAGTTGTTTTACCGTGACCATAAACCTTCATGGGAAAACAACACCATAACAAATGAATCTTGATCTAATGAAGAATGTGAGGAACTGGTAACCGGCGCAGAAAAATATTTGCGACTATCTGTTATCCCTAGCCGGAGCTGGGATATTACGCTGTGTCAATAGTAAGCTCACTAGAGCCTGGTAGCAGCGCTGCGTAAGAGGGGAAGATCTACCAAATGGCAAACACCGCGACACAGTGCAGCTAAATTCACTAAATTCATCTTGTAGAGCTAACTTTGTCCCATTAGTTCATAATATCAGCCAAATAATCAGTAAGATATGTTGGGAGCTCTAAACAATAACAGGAGAAATAAAGCCCATTTTTCTGTGAACAAGGATTTATCGCACTTTAAGATTCTAAGGAAACTCTGATAAAAGAACACGGCATCTCTGTGCATAGGTTTGTATTATTTGAATTATCATTGTGTAGGCCCGATTCATAAATTACAGAAGCAATGAACAAAAACTCGAGACGGAGAGGTGAAATATGGAAAATTTAACCCCCGGAGAGCAAACACCTCAAATTAGTGACGCATTTACATCACTGCTTCAGACTGATACCAGTGGACATGGAGGAAAGGGATTCATACCCAATCATAGATCGGAATCAGCTCACTGTCTTACCCCGGCACTCTGTGTAGCTGTAATTTCCATGCTTTCACCATTCCATCAAACGCCCGTCGACTGCATTTCTTATATTTATTTGGTGTTTTGGGATGTAAGCCAGTCTGTCTGGTGTGTCTAAGAAAAGTAGAGAATTATAAACATCAAATATAACTGAGCAATCCGACTGTGTCTAAATATTTCAGTTATAGCCCATTTAGAACAAAAACTTCTATTTCATATAGAAATAAAGAGTGAGCTCTACTGATTAGCAATTTATAGTAAATTGGTCCATGTTGGATGCCATCATCCCATCCTGTTTACTATCCAAGTTGTTGGTTCGCCCAAGACTTACCAAGCTTTAACTGTCCGTAGTCAGTTTGACCCATCGGGTTGTCCTCTATGACTCTATGGTTACACAGACCGGAGCCTTCCTCTGTGTGCGGTGCTCCCTGTGAGTGCTCAGTGTAACTAACCTGGGTACTGCGCCGACATAAGCTTCGTATGACTGAGTGGCTTTACCATAATCTATCTGCTTCTGTCTTCTCATTAGAACCTCCTCAGATGTCTCTATATCCTTCCTACAGACGGAGAGAAACCTTGTGTCAAACATGCCAGTCAACTAGGCACTGACTGACTGGGCAGACTAGTGACTGGTACAATTCCGGTACGGCATTATGAGAGGTATGTGTGTAATCGATGGGGGATTACTCCATAATTGGGGTGTCATCCGTATCATAATCCTGAATAATAACAGTTCTACAGCAGAAATTTGACAGAATTGTGTAGTTAATTGTGGGGCTAATCTGTAAAGTTAAAAAAATTCTTGAAAAGCATTGAATTAAAATAGTGGGATCCTCTGCAGAAACTTTAAGGTAGCACAACTTCAGATATATGAGTAAGTAGCATTGCTATGTCAGTATATAGGTGGTATCCAGTGTCAGCTCACGTAGCCGTAGTCTTATTTCTAACACGAAAAACCTAATCAAAAACATGAATATCTGGTCTTCTCAGTGCAAATTCAACCGCTTCATTTTATTACTAATGTTCTGAGCAAACTCTAGATTTTGATAATTCACGCTCATGGAGATACTGGAGGCCGTTTATGCAGCAGGAATGAGTTTGGAAAGTACGAGTCCAATATAATGAGATAGCGCTGAACTATAATCTTTGAGAGAGGTTGATAAAAATATATTTATTGAAAACGTTTCTGAAATATGATAAACCAAGCCATAATTCAGAATGAAACACAAAAATCACGCTACGAACGAAATTAGTCCAATATTACTAGAGTTACCCTTTCTTGACTAAATTACACCAAGCGGGCACAACTCCAAATACCACCGGTTAAACGTAATATCGACTCACTAATGCAGCCAATGGAAATATTTTTCTTGCTTTACTGTTATGGTGAGGTTTATGGATTAGATGCTGGTTTTCTCACCAGTTACGGCTTGGCGTGTACGGATCAGTATCAATGCTCCATGGTTTTTTGAGCTACGATTTGAACCTAGGTTATCATGGTTTCGAGCCCACTGCTTGACTACAGACCTATCTCTCTATACCCATCGAACACAATGTTACATACCCGGATGGGCTGTCATTCTCCTGAGAGCTGACAGACTGGCTTTCACTCGTCTTCCTCCTCGTATGAGCCAGATAACTCTCTAACTGTTCCTTCTCTTGGTCAGCCTGGTCCGCGAGGTCAGCCCACGAATTCGACTTCTCTCTTAAGTACAAAAAGGTTGTCCCAGAGCCAATTAATATCGTGGATGTGAATGTAAGAAAGCTAACTTTGATCGACAATGGGTAGCTTCAGCCCACAAGTCCATTTTCTCTCTAAAGTGTAGCGGCATTGGTGGTATGGATAAGTCGATATTTGCAGCAGCATGGTTCTACAGCGGCATAGGTTATTTTAGACACTCTAATTAAAGGGGTTATATCATGGTAAAAAGTGGCTTCACTTGTTTTCATATTCTTAAGCCTACTACAAACAAATGGGCCCAATACCCAGCTCAAATGGAAGCTTATATATAGTCCTATCCAATGCGCATACTTAGAGCCCTCGATGACGCACTTTGCAGATCGCCGAGACAACAGAATTGGCCTCGTGATAGGAAACTAACGCAGAGCTGTTGGGTTTGCGTGGATTTCTCGGCTTACGCTCTGATGTTTAGAAAATTCTTTTGCACGTGTATATTAGACCTCTAGTTACACATGTCTGAATGGAAAAAATGTTCAACAAAAATATAGATATAGGGTTTCAGAATGCAGTTTTTCACCTCTGTCAGCAAGCGTTAAGACCTGGCAATGGCCTCTATCTAGGGCTAGGGAAAACCAACAAAGCATTTCTTGTAACTTCAGTTTTCTCCAATATTACGTTCAATTTTGAGTTCTACTCGATGTTGGGAGTAAAGATCATTAAGGTACTAAGTTTTAGTCATTAGATCCCATTTCCTTTCTATTTAGCTGCAATAAATGCGTAGTTGCCTCCCTTTAAGACTGGGGAACGCAACTTTGAAAGCGTGCATACGCTTGCCTGCGACGTAACCCCTTTAAAAAAAACTAGTCAATTTATGTCGGGCTTTGGGTTCATTGATTGAATGAAACTTTGCCTTTGTAATGGGAGTTGTCTTACATTGTCTCAGCTGAAGAGGAGAGCGTCAGCGCAAGGAGGATAACTCTTGGACAGTGTATGCTGTACGCTAACATTTGGTATTGCTCTATTCGGAACAAAATATAGAAGTCAGAGATTATTGGTAATCTGGTAAACTAATCTCCTCTTGTATTTGTCAATAATTCAAATACGGGTGATTATCACCCAAGCCAAATAGGGGAGAGTCAGCGCCTGAGGGAGCTGGTTTACCTTCAGTTTATTCTAGTCAGCCAGCCGAGAGAGTAAGAAATCTGTCGGGTGACGCGAGGAGAAAGATTTGCAACTGAACCAAACCAGTCCAACAATCTAAAAAGTATTTTTTCTATCTCAGAAAGGTATTGTTTTATTATTCTGAGTTCAAAATGTTATAATTTTACATAGTCTTCAGGCGTTGTCAGGATGGTTATGAACAAACTCAACAAAGATCATTCAATGAGTAAAATTAACCAAATTTTATTAATTTAAATTACCAATCAAGTTCAAATCACGGTATCATTATCAAGGCGAGACTGTGGCTATGGTGATTTCTAAATTGTAGCGCGATTAGGAGAAGGCACTTAAGACATCTAACCCTCAATTATATTTGCGGTTTAAGCCAGTAGTTGCTAGAAAAATATAACACGATCCCGACTAATTACAGTGCCAATGCTGATCTTCTTATATTCACTTTCAGATCTTCCAAAATTCTACCAGATTATCCCTTGATTTAAATGGTAATCCTCAGCCTAAGAGAACACCATATTGTATTAGTAATACAGAAGGCGATTTTCCTAATCATGCCACTAATCGGGAAGAGATCAGCGATGCGTTTGTTACACCATGGTTGTTACACCAGCGTTTAAATAATTACAGAATAAACTTTAAGCCAAGGGCGAATCCCTCATTAGTAAGCCTCATATGAAAGCTGGTGACAGGTGCCCGGCTGAGACACCAGGTCTGATCAGTCTACGGTAATTATCGCTGATAATGAAAGTCACAGTTGAGGACTGTCGTTTACAGAGACTCATCACATCGGCTCCAGTCTCTTCCAATTTTAAAATCTCCTATCTGATCTCCGTATATCCATATACACCATAGGTACTATCTATATGACAGTCCAGTCTGTCAGATTAGCTAGGCATAGTCAGAGCTCGGTTCAATTTGTTCTCCCGAGTTACGGTAAATTAAACAAGTTGAAAATTCTTATCCACTCCAGTCTGAAAATCTCACTCGAGATGCCTACTTCACAGAGACAGAAGACAGATGCTCTTAACCAATACAGTTATGTCCATCTCCCCTCATACATTAGGCACCAACTGCATCTTGCTTACACAGTTCAGTAGCAAAGGTTCTTCACCGGAGATCCTGACTTTGAAACATTCTGCTTCCTCGTAGGAGGTATTGAGAAGAGGCCCTACAAGACGTTCTCTGCTTGCTTGCTCAGTGAAGCTGAAACGCGCAGTGAATTGGCCACCCGAGCAATGTATTCAATTAAAGATTAGTAATGCGTATGACGGTTCTATACATAGAGTTATCCTCCCTTAATTCTGTGACTTGCCAATCCAAGCTGCCCATAAACAGTTGGGTTAGTGGTAAGATCATATAAATTGTTTTGGTTTTTACCTCATATATTTGGCAGGAAGAATACATTAAAGTCAAAGCACAAATTACGTTTAAGTCAAACAAAAACCTCAAGATGTAATTGAAATATGGCTCTAGGTTCACCCCCCCCCCAAAACCAATAACTGAATAAGGCTTTTACGCATCAAAATCCTACCTATTAGTAGGTGACAATACAAACAAGTACCATCCACTACTATGGTAGTGGCCCTTCCATTGCAACTGCAACCTAACTGCACCATTACAGATGTTTCAGACGGAGTTTCTTAGCGAGATCATCGCTAATAAAGCCTCAATTTGCTAAACTTGACTAAGAGGCTGAGACCACGCCTAGCAGGCAACAGAGTTACCCGAACATTTCTCAGTCAATTCATTAACAATTTGTTGGGTGCGAATTGGCCAGTAATGGATTGTCTGCGGGCTGGATCCTTGAACAGAGAATTTAGAGGTGCTACTGTGATGTAAGAACTATAAAGTTGCCTAAACATCCGACAATCTCATAACGTTAGAGATACGCCCTGTTTAAGCACCCTTGATTTGTGCATCGACCATATGCTCTCAGTGGGTTTGCATCTCACAATAGTGAGGCATCTGACGCTGAATGCTGGTTTTTGAAAATTTGAATTAATGGACCTTCTGAGCTGTAGAGAATTTTTGAAGCTATATACAAAGTGAAACACAATACAATAGGAGTTTTAACCCAGGGTTTAACAATCCGAAGTCTGGAGTCAGTGATCTATCGTATTAAGCCGCATTCATGATAATTTTATTGCACCAGCATATACTCGACTACGCGAGAGATTTCTTTTTAATTAAAGTTTTATCCATTTGCTTAGCTTGCTCTTAAATTAAATAAACTATTTTTTTAGTTTTTTGGGCAGCAAATGAAGTCATCACCATATTATCCCCACTACGAGCAGACAATGGCCTGGGATGTCTTACCTCGAGGCTTTCACTCTCTCACTGCGGCCATGCTTAGAGTCCTTCCTGTTCATGGGACTCCTCAGTGGGCTGAGTGGTCCGTCCCGCCTATATCGACTAGTCCTGTAAAGACATAATTCACATGTTCGTGGTAACCACAAGAAACTTGAAAGCACATTCTCCAACATTAACTTATAAATAGCAAATTACAACTACGTACTACCAACCAACTAGTAACTTACCAAGTAACTGACTGACACACATAACAACACTGAGACTGAGACTAAACTAAAACTCAGTTTTACTAAAAGTAAAACTAACATTACATTTACAACACTCAACAGTGAGTAACTCGGTAAGTCCGTAGGCGTAAGTCGGTGACTAATCACTAAATCATGTAATTTGTAAAACGGTGCTGGTAGTAGCCGATCTAGGATAGTCATTCACCTGGTGGGGCTCTTCATCACGTCTGAACCGGCTCGTGTTCGTGAAAATCGTCTGTCCATGTTTGACTGAAAATTTAAGTGTGTCAAATGTGGTCTGATAAGCAAGATGAAAACGGCAAACGTGTGACAACAAAGCTAAAGTTCCCTCCAGATTCCAGATACTTTCCCTCCACGAAAGTTAGTTTCGCTTTGTTTTCCCGCGGGATACAGTCATTTAGCGATGTAATTGGCCAGTCCCTGGTCCAATTGGACTGAACCGAAAGAACTATAGTCTCCAGGTATCAAATGCGCAAGCGCATAGCGGCAGTTTCGAACCCGATTGGTCGATACTGGGTCATTTCTGCTCAGCACAGATGTTCACATTCCTTCGGGAGAATCGAAGAGGAAAGGAAGCTGGTCTGACCGTCTCAGGTTTTCGATCATAAATTATTCAGGTACGGGTTTAAAATTTTAGCGATTAGCTTCTTAGTCCTAGAGGCAGGACCATACCTTCTCGTACTAGTAGTAGGAATCGTTTTGACTGATTTAGTAGACAATATCATATCAACTAGTAACTTGTAAATGTAAATCTAGGCAGTAGGTAGAAGTAAGTGTAAGTTCCCCCGAACAAGTGGCCTGCGCTACACTGCATTACTGATTACATCTACACTACAGCGCAGGCACTCACCGTCACTCAAGCCTAGGCTGACTCTGAGGCAAGTGATCCAGTCATTTGACTCGCATTGCCATTTCGGACTTAGACTCTAAGTTAGAGTTAGACCAGCGATGCTCTTCAGTCTTCTGTTGGCCAATCACTCAGTCAGTCGAGTCATACACTATCACGCATTCACGGGTACACACAGACACACACACACATGCCACTTGCTCAGTTGCTGCAGCAGTACCAGTGCTAATAACTGAGTGCTAGTAACTTAGTATTTACTAGGACTAGCATTACTCACTTAGTTACTGGCCAACGGTCGCAATTCGGTGCCTTCGGTTCGATAGACTGGTCTTACCGGTTACTGTGCATAGCAAAAGCATGTCGGTGGTGCCTGGTGATTATGATCGCAATGCGCGACCCTCGATTGAATACACTTAAGAGTCGGGTCCCTCATAAATAGGTATTGGGTTTTGATATCTAAATATAAAAAGGGGCGATGACTTTTGATGACTACACCACTAACTAAACTAACTTCTGCTTAATAGACCTGCGACTAGAACTTCAGAATAGACAGAAGCATTGAATATCTGAGTATTAGAGATTGATCCATTGTATGATTGTTCTCCAGTCCACACTTGTATATGACTTCATATGACTCCTTTAGATCCTATCGCCAATTACACATGATTTTACCATGGTCACATGTTTTTTTTGTAGGATAGGCTATGCACCATTATTTTAGTGGCTCAAGGCACGTCTCTGTACTATAAACCTAACTCTAAACGGCGTCACTATGATGTTCAGTGGATACCCAGATAAGGAGAACGCTTGTATTGGTAAACCAGTTATCAAAGGGTCAGACGTCATCAGAGTGAGGAAGAACCTTGCCATGCCATTCAGGCAAAGAAACTCCATGGACGCTAACCCATTGGCTCCATCATTGTTTATGAGAAGCTCTGTCAATTCGCCTGTCACAGAGCTAGCAAACAATTTCACAGAGCTCGCTGCGTGAGTGTTCTTGTCTTCCTTTTGTCCAATACCCTTTGCAGAATCTTGCAACTTTGTGGACTGATTGTCAACAGGGATTACACCTTGTTCCGCTGTAAGCTTGCACAATAACTATCTCTTTGATCACTGTGCTTGTCACGCGTTGATACCTTCTTTATACAGTCATGAAAACACTCCCAAAAGAAGATTGTCCATGGCTTCGAGCTCTGGTAGCCCCACTCCGGATCTGGATCGGATAAAATCTGTGCTCAACATGTCAAGTGAATCTACCTCGTCATCAAATTCAGGTCTGTCTTTTAAAAGGTGATCCTTAAGTAAGCCCAAATGACTTTTCACATCTTTTTCACACAATCTTGACACCATCAGATAGCAATTATCAACATTGGAAACACCGCGGCCAGACCCATTGTCCACTTGAAGATCGTCATCTATGAATGGTAGTGGCCTTACCACAAAACTTAATGCGGGTCACTTGTGTTGCAGATTCTACTAGAAAATTATTTGGCTCGGCTGCGAAGGAAAACCTGGAAAAAAGGTGAGTGTATCCAAACTTGCAATAATGGCATTTCGTCATTTAAATTTTAAACATTCCGGGCTAGCACATTCTGTGTCACAAATATGTCAATAATTTGTGTTCAAATTATATGACGGTGTGTTGGGATTTTAGCTTGGCTCAGCTCCGATGACCAGCTGCCAAGAGCTTTATTTGTATTTACCGCCTTGTTATATTATTGGTAGATTTGAACTGCATCCTTTCAACAAACCAAGGAAGCATAGGTAAAGTGCTTGGCTTGCATGTAACCAGGAGACCGTACTAAAATCCATAACACAGCGGGCAGCTGTATTATGTACACTAGATCAATGCCCGCTGGAATAATGAATGCTTGTTATTTGATCGCATTGGGCCTAATTAGACAAAGAATTAAAATCTATTCAGTGTTTAATACAGCATAAGAGTGCTCAGTAATAATACTGGTTCCTGATTTGGGGATGACCCTCTTTCATCATCTATCTTGCACCTGCTTCCTCTTTATTGAGATACTCATAATTCTTCTTGATTCCAAAACATTTACTAACCGGTGGTGGATCATATAATTTACGCTATGTCTATTGTTGTTGAAAGATCTCGCAACACATACATTTTGTATTTCAGTCGGTCAACCAACCCGATCAGGAGGTTCAACTCCATGCCGGTAAGCGAGAATTCATGCAAACATTCAAAGTGTTGTAACTATTGCTCCGTAAATTGCACTGCCCATTTTTTATTATCATCTATAATCGTTGAACTGTGTTTTTACAGTACGGTCACAACACATCACAGAGTAGTCCGATGCTCAGCAAGTCAAATATCTCAGACTCACCACTTACGGCACCATCGCCTAAACGAACAGTCGGTTTCTTTATCGGAGGTGACGAGAACTCCCATGATGATCAGGACTCCGGCCTCGGGAAGGTGGGCAGTTTTCCGCATAATAGGGTATGAGATAGGCAATCCATTATCTAAGTCCACGCTTCTGCTGTGCAAACAAGGTTGTTTCTCACATCTGATAAGATTAGGTAATACCTATGGATTAGTGGGAGGTTTAAATTTATGATGCCAAAAAAGTGCCAATACGGTTACGGGATGGCTCATGCATAATTTAGTAGGTCAATAGCCTAGCTTGTCTTGGGTCCTCTTGATCTAATCCCTCATCTGAACTTTGAATATTCCTTTCGAGATAACCGGCAGCATTGTTTAGCTTGTTTTATTTCGTGAGAGTCAGTCAATACTATGCATGCATCGGCAAGTATTGTATTATTTCCTTAGGAATTAACTCTAGAATTTACTTAGGGGTTTGATCTCACTATGGGCTTAATGTAAATGTGTGTTTAGTGCTCTTAGAGGAGAGGCCCTAATGGTTCCAGCTTGGCTTGACTCGCTGACCAGAATTTGAATTTCTATTATCTTGTTCTACAACAAAACCTTATAAAACAAATCTTATTATCACACAAGAAAAGTCATCTGATCACGTCTTCCGTGTTTACTTTGACACTGGTCATTTCAACGCCTGGGGTGTAATTTCGGGCTTAGGGTTTATATTCAATCCTAGCGATCATTCAATCACATAGTAGTGTTCACTCGAAGAAAATAATACAATGCGGGTACTAATCAACAGTGTAGCTTTTCACAATCGTGGGCGAGGCCTTTATTCTTATTGTTTCTGGTATTGTCTAATCGTATGTTGTCGGTGACCTAAGTGCAGCATGGTGTAATATATACGCCACCGTTATTGTTCGTCGCCATTGAATGTCTTGCGATTTGCTTTCCCTGATTTCCGTCAAGCTGACTCGGTGAACCGTAATTCCTCCCCACTCCGCGTGTTCTCTCACTCCGATTCTCTTGGGTTTTAGGAGGAAGGATTCCGGTTTGTGGCACCGATCGTTCCGCCGGAGAAGGCTCGCGAGTATAATGAGTTATCCCCGGAGCACGCCGGACGTCGAATGTCGATTATCGGGAGTCCGGATTTCCATGACTACGCTGCTCAGGACAGCCCTGTGGCTCTACAGCCCTGTCCAGACGAGTTTCTAGATGATGGCTTCAGTGATCTACTTGAGGATCTCGAGGTAAGGTCTGGGAATACACTGCGTGGTGAAACATGCTGCATACTACTTACTCAGCATTTTTTCTAAATTTTTGCCGCCCATTGATCTCAAAGTTTTAAATTATTTTTGGGACTCATTTGATATGCGGCGATTATTCACTGGGCTTACTAGAGCTCTAGTCCGTGAGTAAAGTCATGTTATCCCTTTATTTTTTGACCTGATGATGGCAGTGTCTGTATTGAGTGTCTCTCATTCACAGAAACAGGCAGAGTGTGAAGTACCCGACACCATCGCCCCGATGCTGACTGGGAAATTCTCCGCCAAGGCTGATCTGTCCTTCGGTGCCAAGACTGATCTGTCCTTCAGGGGTCAGCTCTTCAAGTCACCCAGTGTACCTTCTCATCTCGCTAAAAATGAGAATAACAAATTTGACATAAGGAAAAGGTGAGCAAATCCGGTCATTTATAACCATTTTTCAGATTATTCTCCCAGTTGAGTTTTTCTTACGATGATTCCCCCATCTAGAAATGCCACTGCTTGGTCGCCAGCCTTTATATTTGACAGTTCGTTTGATTTGAGTCCACTGGATCTTAGCGAAAGTTTTCAGCTATTTCCCAGTTCCAACAATTCACCTTCTCCTCAACAGGATCCTGAGTAAAAACAAGCGAAGTGACCCGGATAATATGACACCGGTGGCAGCCAATAAAAAGCGTCGGGGCGTGGTTAGCGATGGTGACATGAGACCAGTGCTTGCCGAGTCTCCTCAATCAACAGCCGCGCGACTACAGCGCTGCAAGTCTATGGTGGAGCATCGTATGAACTACGAGCTACAGAAAAGTGAGTGATTGTCTGTCGTGGTAAATCGGGTTGGAATAACCTCTCCTCGTCCTTAGACATTTAAATGAAATATGCTGTTTGTTGATTCGCTGCTTGTCTCGAGACAAAGCCTGGACTTGATGCTCGCATGGTATTAATTACACAACCAGCTGTGCTGTCCTCGGCCAAGCGGTGCAAGCATTCACCTGATCAATATTCCCTGCGTCTGATACAATTCAAATTTGCCGGCATTGCTTGCCGAGATTCAAATCCGCTAATTACACTCAAGCGCAGCGTAATGTGGCTCTGACTAATTTAGTAAGAACAAAAGCCCTTGTCATTGATTAGCATAGGAGAGTTGGGCACAGGAACAGCCGTTCCACAGCAATCTAACTATATTATCAGCAGTAATTATACACGGTCTGCTCACTAAGAACAAGTGTCATCCTACGTACTGAGATTTATTCAATGTCTCAAGTGCGTTCCATTGCCAACTGTTTCCAAAAGCAGATTATCGGTCCTGGGATTATTTAAAGATTTGTTTAATCAGCAATATTGGCTTTTCTTTTCTCTGGGAGTTAATGGTTTGAGTACGCAGACCACAACAAAATATCAATCTAGGTCTGTCAACAAATAACAGCAGTAGGTGTTACAGCGGTTGGGACATGATTACATCCTATTGTCACTTGGGCTGTGTAAACGAAGCCTGCGAACAAGCTATACACCCATTACCGGCGGATACCTTCAGCAAATTTTTATCTCAAACCCTGACCTCCCATCACCTCCGGTATATACCGTTTCTGTCATTGTGATGTGACGTCTCCATTATTGTGATGTGACCCTAGTGACTGTGCTGATTGTGACAGTCGGCTCTCATTGCAGGCGAGTCTGATGGTGATCTGATTGGTGATATGTCCAGCACTTGCTGCATTCCCACGATTCCCGGAAAGCATCGCGACCTGAAATGTATCTCCCCTGAAATAGTGAGTCAGTCTTATATCTTTATTTCTGTCCTTTACACTAATAGCAGGTTGTGTCTACAAATGTCCATGCCGTGTCTTATTGAGAACGCCGTCCTCCTTTATTTACCATTGTGAATTGAGTCTTATGAGCGTCCTCTGCTGAGTTGTTGGCTATCGTGGTGGCAAGCTCATCTCTACGTCCTTGTTGAGATCTATCTGATCTCTGGGGACAGCTGCAACTGTGCGAGACTATCCTCTGACTAGGTTCGATTAGGAACCTGTATTTGGACGTATGGTTTTACCTGTAAGCGGTTGATTAGTGTATTATAGGTAATCCTCCTCAGAGCTGTGCAGCTGCATACATTCAGCCTCTCCCAGCTGCCCCTCTCCTGATCCTATCAGGAATGCTGTGGCTTTACGATCTCTATAACCACTGTACAGTGGTCAATTTGGGAGACAATTGCTCAGCCGCATTCCAGGGAGGCTACTAAAATACCCGGGCAGGGGCATTCAATGGTTACTCCGCTATTCCCCAAGAAACGCACTCATTTTACAACCCTGAGTTGAGCAACAATCTCCCAAAACTAATTCAACAAATATAATTACTCACTTGTCTCGTTAGACAATTGGTCAGAGGCATTTCGCTCAGGGTTTTTATTTGTTGAACTTATAATTGTAACTTTACTCGAATGTGGTTAAATTCATTCTTTATCACTCATTTCAGATGGCTAAGATAATTAACAAAGAATATGATGATAAGTTGCTCAACTACACAATACTAGATTGCAGATATCCTTATGAATATGAGGGCGGCCATATAAACGTAAGTTTATCCACACAGTTATTAATCCGAGCCATAGCCCACCAAACGCCTGCTCTGAGAGTCGGCATTTGTAAATTTGAAAAGCCCACCATCTGTTACTAGAATGTAAGCAGACACACCGTCTCAGGGGAATTGATGATTTATGGACATATCTCACGCGCGATTGGCAGTTTGAATTTATAACGGGTTTATGCGATGACATGAGGCCATCTCACTGATGAGGTTAAATCCATGGTAGTGCTGGTGACCCCTCTGGTTTGAACTGTACATCTCCATTACCAAATTTGATTTGATTTGATAGTTTTATTTTACATGGATAGCTTAAATTAAAACATTTTTACATTAAGGTCCATGAAGCGAAGAAAGTGTTAATCAAAGACGATGGTCTGGTAAACAGAGTCCATTTGACAGTCCTGGTCACCTTTTGACCTTTACTTATATTGCACCATCGCTGAAATATAATGGTGTGAAGGCCTCCCTCCCTCCCCCCCCAAATCTTCTGCTTGTTTATGATATTATGTGTATTCGCGTGCTCGGGTTTGTGATATTACCAAACGCTGTGTTTGACCCACCCTTGTATTGCGCCGTGGTCAGAATAGAATGGTGTAATCACTGTGTTCGGGGCCCCTTTCTCCCTAAATCTTATGTTCGCTTTTGATTATATGTTCTATCATTTCAGGGTGCTGAGAATATATTCAATAGAGACATGTTAAAGGAGCGTTTCTTGGAACGACTACCTACCTGCCCCCCACACGTCTGTGAAAAGAGAAATATCCTGATATTCCATTGCGAGTTTAGCAGTGAACGAGCCCCTAAACTGTGAGTAGATAGTTTATTATATATTTTCACCTTTGACTTCTGTTGAGTAGCACAGAGAGTTTTGATATTTATCTCCAACCCGTTTACGCCTGACTTAATTACCATGAAGTCCTTTGAACTGGGTGGTCTTTACGTTTTGTAACTGGCCTCAATCTTTTTCTCACGTAGTAGAGGAGAGGCTTGGTTGTCGCCATCTTCCCTTATCACGTCACACATCTCGCACCCCTCACTACACATGAAGCTATAATCTGAGAACAGCTGGGTTCACTTGTCCTTATCTGCGATGATTCAAAACTTGCTGTCGCTATCTGTTGCTAGGTGTTGTGCGTCCCGCTTCATGTGGCCCCGTTGTCGCTACTCACGGTGCCTTTGTTTTGATTTATTGGGGACCATCCTATTTACACAGTCCATATTTCCACTGATAATTGCAGCTTGTTAGAGTCAAGAGTCTCATCAATGACACTGTTACAATAAGATAGGGCCCGGTCATTTAGCTTGCAGCAAGAGCTCGGCTCCACGCTATTGGTGGTGATATCGTGACATCTGCTGGTACATCCCGGGATCAAGTGGCCCTCGAGTGGAGCGCTCAGTGTGATAGCTGAATAAACTGTTGTACAGCTTTGTCTAACTCGATTAACTCATGCAAGGCATCAGCAGCATGATAGCCTTGTCTAATGGAAATAAGATCGCTTTATTGTTCTTGGAGCATCACTATTTCCTGCCATTCAAATTTCCCGGCTGGGCACCTGCGCACTGGTGCCGCAGAGATCGCAATCCCATACATATCAGAACACAGAAGCCCTATCTAGGCTATTATCTGCTGCAGGCTAGCTGATGCTGAACTTTGATTAGTAGCATTAGCAGTTGGTCCTCAGTTTTAGGGTTAATTGCCGGTTTACGGAACTCCTGCAAGCCTTGGGTCACTAGGCAAAGCTTCCCATGGCACTCATAGTACATTTAGTGTCATTATGCACTCCTACTACGGGTTATAAAGGGGTGACCTTGTAAAGACTGATAGACTGCACAGCCCAGTAGCTATTACAATGTATTATTACCCAGCATGCGTGCGGCGAGCGGGCCACACTGGTCAGACCTAAATCCCGAACCCCTCTGCCCTCTGCCGGTAATTGTGTTAGGCGATTATTACACAAGCTGTCACGGGCCACTCGTCTTTGTGTTTTCAACACGACCGCTTCTTGATTTCGTATAACCCACAGTCCTGGTCCAATTAGTACCCAAAGGGGAGCGCCTACAGAGCCCACCCCTCTACTGTCACAGGCTTCCCGCCAGAGTAGAGCGTCTTTTGTTGATCTTGCATTCCAGTTCCCTTCAGCGGACAGTGCATTTGTATTAAATTATCACACTTATGTCGATACAATTGAGATAGGATATGCAGAGAAGGCTTGACCATCCTACCAGTAGGGATGTGTCGCAATGTTGTGAAGACTCATTATTTTCGAGTGGTATCTGGTCTCAAAATCTTCTTTGATGGGATAGTCTATCTCCCATTCATTCATGTATCTGCCAGTCTGTGGTTTCAGCTACGGTTGACCTATTTACTCAATCCTGTTTTTTTTAAATTTGTAGGTCACGAATGCTGAGGAACCATGATAGAGACATGAATACTGAACATTACCCTAGTCTCTATTATCCTGAGATTTATCTGCTGGAGGGAGGCTACAAGGCTTTCTATGAAAGCCACAAGGTACACAAAACATCACTCTCATCTTTCATTAGCCATTAAACTGCTGGCAGTTGAAGGGGGATGGGGGCTGCAACATGATCCGTTTTATCTTGAGAGCACATCCCTAGCAGTTTTGAAAAGACATGGGTCCCAATCTTTGTATGCTCTTGTCATCGGATGAATAGATAAAATGCTAATTCCAACCGTCTTTTGTGTAATGCATTGGGCTATGCCCTAACCATGGACGCTAACCATAACATTGCGATGCACTGCGCATGTTGCATAGCAATGTCACTGTCCGTTGTGAGAAGATGAACCTAGCATTATCATTGGTCGATTTGAATTTCGGATCATCAAATTAGAGGTTACATCTGTCAGAAGGCAGAGATAATGTTATCGCCATAGGAGAATACAATAGAAGATATGTATGACTATTTGAGTTGCATGATAACAGAGGGTTGCACACACAGACACACTCTCTCCCTAGCTGTCCATCACGGCATTACTGCCTACCCATCGTCATACTGTAGCCTGGTCATTCCTGTCATATCATTGATACCGCTTGTTTACACCAGGCAAGGACAACAAAGCACCAAGTGGTGAAAAGCAAATCTTAGTGTACTTTGTTAATGAGCTATTGTTGAATATTCCCGCCACGGCCGCATTATAACTCATTCATAAATTTACTCAGATAAGATAACCCGCGAACGGTGTGTTTTATAGGAGTTGTGCAGCCCGCAGACCTACAGACCAATGACACATCCAGACTTCACAGATGATCTCAAGAAATTCAGGGCTAAATCAAAGTCGTGGGCCGGTGCAGAGAAAAAACAAGCCTTCAGAACTGGTCTGATGAAACACTGGTGACAGACACCAAGTTCGGTGATACAGGACAGTTACTTTGGCCCTGACGCGACTGAGTCTAAATATATACTATATATATTCCATTATCTCACCCTATGAATGTGCAAACACTGCTACCCAACCCATATCACCTTGCCAATAAGATTGCCAAAATGGGCTGTTTTAAGGGCATTGGGAGGGTGTTGATTCACTTACTTCAAAACCACAAATACTTTATTTTATTTTGATATTTGCCGTATCAACATGTTTTACGTGCCAAGTAGAAAATTTTCTTGGATATATTAGTCAATGCAAGCTAGCGGGTCTCGTGTCGTGGTTGAGAAGTATTTAAACTTTAGCTTAAAGTTTTACTATTTTAATCCATTAATCCATAAATAGTTTTTTTAATCATCGCATACAATATTGATGAATCGAATGATTCAAAATAAAACTATAGAAACCCAACACAGTTCTTCTATCAGTTACGGTTTGAAACTGACAGTATTGGCGGTTCAAACCAGCAACAAAAAGTTGGACTATTAGGTTTTAACCACAGATGGCGTAAGTACTGTTCTACTGTTTCTACTAGGTATTGGTTAATTAGGTTACTTAAATCTTGCGGCTCTTCTGCAACAATTACATTATGCAACACCGGACTGATTCACTAAACTCCTATCACAGTTCCGGCCTCTTCTGGGTATTGTCCTTGCTCCGTACAGTGTACTGGATAGGAGCCGTCCAGTCTATAACCATGAATCAAAGTTGTCCGTGCGTTTTCTGTAGTTTAGTGATCTGGCTTTCTGGTGTTGACTGTACATTTTATAAATGGTATGAGAATTTCCTCATTTGAGACAAATAACTCAGAACAGTAATATCGGGTCATTAGGAAGCATGTCTTTAGTGTGAGAGCGATACCCGACTTGGCATATCCAGGTGGGGGTGGCACACTGCTTGGTAGCAGTTATAGCCATAAAAGATGAGAGTAAAGAGGCGGGGAGGTAGAATAGAGTGGCTGTCGGGTAGATATTCTCCAACTTCCAGCCCTGCTCCTTTTCATCTCGAGATAGCAGTATCTCCGGGATAAACACAAAGAAGTTCACCAGCAACAGAACTGTTGATATTAGTACACAGCCGCCTGAAACAAACAGTCAATTATTGCTAAATAAATCAGTAAATCATACTCTCATATCGATCTGTTCTCCTGCTTCTATTTTTATGTTCTTTTCCTGTTACTGAACCTCTCTACCCAGTCTACCCGAATTTTCTCAAATGGGTTTAATGCGTGAAGGAACTGATGAAGCGATCATGGGGTACGAGAAACTCTGTGGAAACAGTTTGTAGTTGGGCAGCAAAGGTAGAATTCAGTTTGGTAGGCACAGTATTGGTGCACTAACGGCAGAATGCATGGACTAATCTGAATAAAGTACAGCAGTTCTTGAATTGAATAGCTGCCGAATTGTACAGTTCGTGTAGTACTTAGTCTGGGCAGACTAATTCTAGAACAAAGCTCAACTTGAAATTGTTGGAAGGATATAGAAGCTTTATATGGAGACTTTCTAGTGAGGTTGGTTAATAAATTAACCAACTTTTAGTCGCGTAAACTGTGGAACTGGCTGGACTGTTCGCTGGTAGACAGTCTCCGTTTAGTGAAGATCTTCCGACGTTTTCAGACTGGTACATTTGCGCCCAACCCTGGTCTCTAACTAAATCTGAGATGCTAACTTGCAAGCACAAACAAATTAGAACTGTCACGATTGGCTGGCCAATTCACTGAATTCAAGGAGTCTCAGTTCAGAAAGCTCACTTCCGACGGTCTATCTACATCACTATAACTAGAAGACAACTTCACAACTCACTGAGAGACAGCGATACAACACTACATAAACCATTTTTTCTAGCAGCAGCCAGGAAAAAGGGCTTAGGTAGTGTTAGATTGTATCACTTCTCACAGGTGTCATGCGCACTGATATCTTTATCAGAGATAGTCTTGCAGTTAAACCCATGTGACCTTGAAGGGAACCATTCAAGTTAGCCATGGTACATACCGGAGATGGCGTTCCAGATAATAATCGCCACTGGTCCATTCTGTGTCTCAATGGGCACCAAACCAATATTAAGGCTTGTCAGTAGCAAGGAGACAACTCCCGATAGAACTGCTATGCTTATAAGGATAAGACAGCTCGTCCAGAGGGCGTAGGTCTCACTCGCATGGGTACTGTATGCATACACTGAAAAAAAGCGCAAACATATAGAAAAATTACAGAGTGGCATCTCCATGCCTGTACAGAGAAAACGACCCGAAATGACACCATTGATGCACAATTGCGGATGAGTTACCGTTTGTACATTCGAAATTTCGTCTGAATTCCGTGCAATGAGACCTGAATCTTTTTTCTTTTTTTAGCTCATTCAGTTGAAGTTTGTACGCTATCACTGATATTATTAACAAATATGTCAGAGATTTTCAGATATTAGAGAGTTTTCGGAGTTGCGTACCCTGCTGCGGAACCAGAGTTTTGGCCATTCACCTATTAACTTTGGATCGGTATTACTAGTGATTCAGTGGTTGCAAATATATGAATATGTCTGGTATATTTGTTCACAACATCAGTGATTGCCTAAAAACTGTGGCAGACTTATTTGATTGAATATGAAACAAGGGAAACATATTAGGTATCATGGTACGCAATTTAAAAGAAATTCCGTGCGAATATACGGTAATTCATCTGCATTTGCGAACCAGTGACATCAATTCAGGGCTGTTTTCCATCTACGTATACGGAACTTAAACTCCCTAAACTCCCTATTTGCACCTGGTTTGTGAATTGAACCACTACTTATACCGATCCAAAGTGAGCACTGTTTTCACAGAGTCTATGATCAGCTCACTATAAATGTTACGTGCAAAAAACCCTAATAATTCGGGATCAGTAATGGGTACGTAACTTAACAACCTCTCTGTATATGTAATGATTACAGGCAGGAAGGCAGGCAGGAAGGCAGGCAGGAAGAGGAAGAGGTAAGGAACAAGTCCTGCATGGAAAGCATCACACTACAAAATCAATTGTTAGCAGTCATGGTCCATGGTGCGCTCCATACAGAAGGTTGAAGGTGTTCTTCCTTTCATACACATTGCCCCGTTCACATTGAAACCAAACTTTATATACTGTTAAAACATTAGCAGCAAAACCTCTGTGTCTCAGTTCAAGGGGCTATGACACGGTCGATGGTCGACGCATTTTCGGAGTTGTGTTCCCCGTTCTTAAAGGGAGGCAACTCTGCATTCATCACAGCGATAGCGAGTGGTCTTTTTCCACAAACCGAATATCAGTCACTCGAATAACTATGGCCTAAATAGAAATAAAATAGAATCTAATTACTAAAACTTAGTAACCTAGTGATCCTCACCCCCTTTTAACATAGAGTAGAACTTAAATTTGAACGTAAGATTGGAGAAAACTTAAATTATAAGAAGAACTTTGCCGGTTTTCCCTAGCCCTAAATAGAGGCCGTTGTGTTTGGGACTCTATAATTGCGCAATAATAGCACTAATGCTCCATGACAGAGGTGAAAAACTGCGCTCTGAAATCCTATTTCTATATTTTTGTTGCACGGTTTCTCTATTCAGACTTGTGTACCTACCAGTCTAGTATACACATGCAAACGCATTTGTCAAACATAGGCGCGTAAGCCGAGAAATTAACGCAAACACCAACAGGTCTGTGTTAATTTCCTAATTCAAGGCCAATTCTGGTGTGTCGACGGTCTGAGAAGTACGTCCTCAAGGGCTCTAAGTATGTGCATTGGATAGGGCTTTATCTAAGCTTCTATTTGAACTGGGTATTGGGCCCATTTGTTCATGGTAGGCCTCAGAATCTACAAACAAGTGAAGTCACTTTTGCCCGTGTCATAGCCCCTTTAACCACTTCTAGTAAGCTCGTATCCTCGATAAGTAGCGGATTGCCAAGTGTAGTACTTATCTATGCGGCAAATATTGCAGGTGACCCGGATTTGCTACTGTCAACGAATCAGACATCAGACTGACCTCATAAATCAGACACTAAACTTACATCCTAAGCATATCATAACATGGGGCATACTTCATAAGTAATTCTCCCAGTATGGACGACAGAATCACTATAAGAGTAAGTACACATTATGATGTAGCTTTCTGCACGCATTACTCATTTTTCATGCTGATTGTTGCCATTGAGTTAGTAACAGTATCCCATGACCACCCATTCAGTCTTATACCCCTGGGAGCCCTCATAAGAGTGAAGCTGGCCCTGGGCATAGTTAGCTTCTACTACCCCAACCCTACCAACAACCAAATAATACTGCTATTTTTAGGTGCATTTGTGTGCTCAGGTTTTTCGCGACCGAAATGGATTTCGGTCGCGAAATCTGCTAGATTGCGCAAGAGCGCGGCCGAAAAGCGCGATCCAAAAAAGCATCTTTCACCTTCGGTCCCGATCTGCGACTGAAAATACACGAACAGAATTCCGCGACCGAAAGTAGGCGTTAGCCTAGCAGTTAGGCAAATGTCAAGGTTACAGCAAAGAGGCTTGATTACTACATGGAGATCTAAATCTAAATCAGTCATTTTTTGTCCATTGTTGAACTTCGGCCTTCCTCCTCGTTGTCCACAGGTTGTGTGGTGTCATTGAGAGGAGATGGAGCCATTTTCTGCCATGCTGGCTCAGGACGGGTTGGCAGAGTGTGATCAGCCAGGGAAAAATCTTTTGAAATACTCCGCCGTGGCTGGGAATTGAACCCGGGTGACAGGGAGGTTAGACAGTGAGCTATTCCACTGAGCTATCATGACTCATGGAGATAACGAATCGCAAACGATTGTTCGGCTTTAACCGATGAGTTAAAGTTGGGAAAGGACAACTCTGATCCAATCAAAGTCCATCCTGAACTCACCAGCGTTTTCTCACCGCGACCAAGTGTTTGTGACCGGAAAATTTCCCAAAATTTCGATCGCGAGCACGCGAATGCACCTAATATCTGCGTTTGTCTAGGAGTTGAGCAGCAGTGATGCACGCTTACTATCTGACATGCTCATGGTGTTTGTGACAAAGGAACCACTCAGTACAGCACTGTCTATAGACTTGGAGAAGGACAGGGAGACTGTCTGTAACATATTTATACCCCAGCTACAATCCCCTAAAACTATCTCCCTGGTAGCTGCGTGGGACACTCACTCAGACAAGGTAACGCATGCTCCTAGCTTTACCGGGTAATAATAGATACATGGAGCAAATACCACAGGCCATCCATCTAACAAACCTCTGCTTCATGATACCCATGTAAAGAGATAAATATCCAGTCATGTCTTGTCACAAATGATAATGCAAGTCAGCGTTATAAATATCTTTACACATTTTCACAGTGACATGTTTGCTTCATCATATGTCACTGATTTTGAAGACCTTCCTGCGCATGCGTGTAACGCACAGCATCTACGTGTCCCATTCTGCCATCGGCATGTGATCCGAAAAGACAGATGAGAAACAAAACAGCCGGGTAATAAACCATCCATCTTACTCATCCTGGAGTGAGGTACCATGTCAAGGGACGTTAAAATTTATCCGAACAAACATCAAATCCATGAGAACAGAATGCCTTTTCTCAAAATATGGCTATCGCGTGTTGCAATCAAACGCAAGAACGTTCACTCATTTTGAAGTGCGAGGATAGCCTGGGATGAAAAATACCATGTTCAAATTCAATGAGCATTGTTGGCTTTATAAGAGCATGTCTCATGAACTGGAGTGATGAAACTTACAGCCGTTCACTCGCAGTATCCACGTAGGTGTAGCATGGAGACTGCAGTGTTCAGCCTAATAAATTATTCCCATCCGCTAGGTATAGAGCTTGGCGAGCTTGCGTTATAAGTAATGTAATGAAGATCAGTTATTGCTGCAGTATCTCATGGAAACGACCAGCATTCTCATTCTGCAGGCGGTGGGATTTTTACACACTCAGACTCTCTGTGATTCACCGCTGGCGTTGGAAGGCGTCGAAGCCACTGAAGACGTGACTGAGACGTTAACCGATATCCTCGACTTCCTAACCGGAGCTCTGTCATCATACGATGTACCAAAACATCTCGGTATCAGGTAAGTTATACTGATGTCATCAAATACTGAGTGTGATGTCACTGCCATTAAGAATAGTATACTATGTCATTTTCTTGTGTGATGTCATCAGACATTGCGTATATGCTTACAACGCAGTGTGTATAACTGCGCCAAATAATATGACGGTATGATATTGAGTATTAAATGTCATTACATACATCAATGCTCTAATAGTTTCAAGCACATCACTATGATTTGGCATAGATTGTGTAGTGCATGTAACACAGTGTGACAGGCGAGGGGAACGTGCTTGTTGGTTGATAGATCTGTGAGGATAAAAAATCTTAATATTGTTACAGTGTGGATAAACTGGCCTACTTTAACATAAGTGCGGTGGACGGCAAATATCAGGGTCAAGGACTCGCCAAACGGATGAGACAGAGGGCTATAGAGATCGCTAAAGAGAAGGGCTATACAGGGTGTATGTCCTGCGCTACGAGCTTCTATAATCAGAATATGCTGGCAAATCACTTTGGTCTAGAAACACTATTGGAGCGAAAGTACGCGGACAACTACAGATCGTTCTCACGAATGCCTAAGAATGTCCGGGCGATTCATACCTCTGCCAAGATCATGGGGAGATTACTATGAACTTCTCATTAATGTGTTATTGGGCAGTGTGACAATTCTATAAAGAAGTCACCTGATGGTGTGACTGTGATCATTCTAACTAGTGTTATCACCCACACCAGTGAGCTTAGCAAGTGAAAGGTTTAGATGTTAATTTTTTAATATAAATGGCATCATTACAAGTTGGAGACGTGTTTCTATGATAGATCATGATGTACGAAATTTATAAATACAGTCTATGAGTAAACTGCAATGCAGTCCAGGTTTTATGAGGGTCTACCATTGCCGCACCGCAACTTCCTGATAAGTATCATCAAAACCCGGACGGACACGCTAGCTAGCGAGTGTGAGAGGGTCCTGTTAGTCTCGGCTGAGTGATCACAGACAGGATATTTTTTAATCTTTTAAAGTTTTCATTGAAGTGTATAAATGACCTGTAAACTGTTATGAATTGAAATTTGACCTGGTACGAATTTGTTGATAGCTATAAAGTAAACCTAAGCACTGGTGTACATCTGCCAGGGTGGCAGGGTACGTGTGCACATCCGCCAGGGTGGCAGGGTATGTGTGTACATCTGCCAGGGTGGCAGGGTACGGGTGCAGATCCAGAAGGCTATAGAGGTTTGGCAAATAGCAAGTAACAAATCAAATCACACTGATGCCTGGTGGTTCTGACTGGCTCATACCGGCGTTGGAACTACTTCGAGCAAGCAGGCACTAACGGCACACCAACTTAATGCCGCGATGCGTGGGATCTATCCGCTCGCGTGCCGCCCCAAGTGTAGGGTAATCCGTTTTCTTAGCCACTCCGTACATCGGACATTGGGGCACGCGCCGCTGTAGCCAGGTACGTTTTGCGAAAGGCTTAGCATTGGCTGGTATCGGCACCCCTGTTGAACTAGACCCTTCTCAGAAACTAACTACGTTACGTTTCCTTCGAAGGGGTGATAATTCTTTCTAAAAACTTTTCCTACATTCCTGGAGAGAGGCACTGTGGCCGAGTGGTTAGAGCGCTCGACACTGGTGCTGAAGGTATCGGGTTCAAATCATATCTGGCGCATGGGATCTTTCAAAAACTCTCTCTGCTCACCCATCAGTGAATGGGTACCTGACTCTTTTCAGAGTTGGGGAAGGTAAAGGTGGTGAGGAGGGGGAGTGGCGCCCCACCTCGGTTACACCGTTGTCAGGAACAAGTTGGCCCTTTAACAGCCACTTCCCCACACGGCTGTCAAGGCTATGGGATGACCTTTACCTTTATTCCTACATCCGTTGGTGCACCGTGTAGTGATATGACCAGCACTATTCATTTACTGAACCCTGGGGAATGCAGCCTGGTAAGCTCTGATCGAATATTGGAACAAAGTTATCATCCTTCGCGCGTTCCTTTCTGCGTGTACGAGTTACTATAAGCTCAAGCAACAAATCTCAACCTTTGATGTTCTACAGACACAAAGACCTGCTGCTTTGGCAGAAGTGATCAATTTCTCTTTGTTTAAAACTGTGCAATTGTCCAAGATGATAGTAGTTTTAGTACCTGCAAGGTGATCTAAGGTGAGAATGGGCGCCCCAGAATATGACTTAAAATTACAACCCAACTCACCTCACCGTCATGAAAATCCAGAGATATTCTGGAAAGAAAATTCTCCCAGGGGAAAACTATAAAAGAAGAGGTAGAACAGAAATAAGACCACTTACTTTGCAGATCGGTTTCGCGCCCCTTCGTACCTAAACCGGTATCCAGTACTTTGGAGCCATACCACAATCCCAGCTTGACTTCACCAGTGCAGGAGAGATTCAGAGCACAGCTGTATTGACCGCTTAGGGAGTACTCAGCCGAAACCCATATAGGGGTTGAAGCGGCCATGGAAACCTGTAAACATTAATAGGATATAGGCCAGTCAGTAGTCACTATGGGGATCTGGGAATAGAGTTATCCTCGCCTGCTTTTATGGACTGAGAACACTTCAGATGTTTGCACACGGGAGTTCTGCTCTTGTGGGGAGCACATATATGGCATATGTGCCTCTATTGGTGGCGCTGGGATAAAATTCTAGAAACAGGGCTGTTGACTCCTGATAAATCACAGCGTCCTGCTCGGGTTACAGTACAATGGTAGACATGAACAAAAGGCGACATGAATAAAAGGTACGGATA
>Ga0224501_10000726_pt1 | contig 25505 bp, 24 predicted proteins | sample SF_Oct11_sed_USG_4_FD_169105 | JGI IMG/M metagenome (GOLD analysis project Ga0224501, IMG submission 169105) | Sediment microbial communities from San Francisco Bay, California, United States - SF_Oct11_sed_USGS_8_1 | ecosystem: Environmental > Aquatic > Marine > Sediment | place: USA... | reverse complement strand
GCCAGAAGGAGGGCATCAAACCCATCATCGGGATGGAGGTTTTTATTGCGTTTAACAAGCTGACCGACAAGCGCCACCAGATCGACAACAAACGCACCCACGCCGTGCTTCTCGCAGAAACTCAGGAGGGTTACGAGAACCTCCTCGCCATGGCCACGGTGGCTTCCATGGATGGTTATTACTACAAGCCTCGCGTCGATTGGGACCTTCTCAAAAAGCATTCCGGCGGCCTCATCGCGCTTTCCGGATGTATGCAGGGGGATGTTCCGCAGGCTGTTCTGAATGGTGACAACGAGCGTGCCAAGGAAATGATCCAGCGTTTTCAGGACACCTTCGGCAAAGACAATTTCTACCTCGAACTCATGCACCACCCGGCGCTTTCCCAGCAACGCACCATCAATGAAGGCCTCATTAAACTCGGCAAGGAACACGACGTGCCGGTGGTTGCAACCGTCGATGTGCACTACGTGAACCCGGAGGATAACGTGGCGCAGGACATCATGACTTGCATCGCTTCAGCCCGGAACCTGGATGACCCGGGGCGCTTTTCCATGATGAACGCCGACTACTCCATGCACGACCCCCAGGCCGTCATCGATTACTTTAAAGACACGCCGGAGGCCATCGAAAATACGATAAAAATCGCGGAGCGCTGTAATGTACAATTTGAATTTGATAAGTATCACATTCCGACTTTTCCCACCCCGGAGGGAAAATCCGACTTGGAATATATGCATGAGCTCTGTTACGAAGGGCTGATCACGAAATACCATTTAAAAGAGCAGGGGATTGAGGATGAAAAAGCCCTCCGGAAATCCGAGGATGACAACATTAAGGCTCTGCGGGATCGCCTGGACTATGAGCTCAAGATCATCGCGGACATGGGCTTTGTGGGTTACTTCCTCATCGTCTGGGATTTTGTGAAATGGGCCAAGGACCGTGAGATTATTGTGGGGCCGGGGCGTGGTTCCGCGGCGGGCGCGTTGGTTTCTTACTGCCTCGACATCACTACCATCGACCCCCTCAAATACAATCTGCTTTTCGAGCGCTTTCTGAATCCGGCTCGTATCTCCATGCCCGATATCGATCTGGATTTCGCGGATAACCGCCGCGACGAAGTCATCGACTATGTAGCTCAAAAATACGGGCGTGACCGTGTAGCGCAGATCTGCACCTTCGGAACCCTCGCGGCGCGCGCGGCTATCAAGGATGTCGGCCGTACCATGGGCGTCCCCTTCACCCAGATGAACGACTTCGCCAAGCTCATCCCCGAGCGCCCGGGCACTACACTGGAAGAGGCTCTGGAAAAATCCCCCGAGCTGGTGGAGGCCATCGAAAAAAATGAAACTTTTAAGGAGGTCATGGATTCCGCCCTCAAATTGGAAGGCGCGGTACGCCATGTTTCTGTGCATGCCTGCGCGGTGGTGATTGCCGATGAGCCGCTGACCAAATACACTGCCCTCATGCACCCGCCCAAGGATGATGAGGGGCTCATCACGCAGTATTCGGCCAAACCGCTCGAAGCCCTCGGCCTTCTGAAGATGGACTTTTTGGGCCTCAAAAACCTGACCATCCTCCAGACCACCCTCAAGATTATCGAAAGAACGCACGGTGAAAAGATCAACCTCAAACTCATTCCCATCGATGACAAAAAGGCCTACGCGCTCATGGCCCGCGGGGAAACAACGGGTGTCTTTCAGCTGGAGTCTGCCGGCATGAAGCGCTACCTCAAGGAGCTCCGGCCCACTGAATTCGAGGACATCATCGCGATGGTGTCGCTCTACCGGCCAGGCCCCATGGAATGGATTCCGGATTATATTGCCGGCAAACATGGCCGCAAAAAGACCACCTACGCGCATCCTTCCCTGGAGCCCATCCTCAAAACGACCTACGGAATCGCGATTTATCAGGAACAAATTTTGCAGATCGCTCAGGTCTTCGGTGGTTTCTCTTTGGGTGAGGCCGACCTCCTGCGCCGCGCCATCGGTAAAAAGATCGCCTCCGAGCTCGAAGCTCAGCGCGAAAAATTCATCGATGGTGCCATTCAAAAAGGCCATTCCAAAAACCTGGCCATCGAAATCTTCGAAAAAGTGATCGAGCCTTTCGCGGGTTATGGCTTCAACAAGTCACACGCCGCCTGCTACGCCATGATTGCCTACCAAACGGCCTATCTAAAGGCACGTTACCCCACCGAATTCATGACCGCCCTCATGTCCGCGGACTCAGACAACACCGACCGCATCGTCATCGAGATGGGGGAATGCGAGCAAATGGGCATCCATGTTCTGCCGCCGGACGTGAACGAATCCCTCTCTAATTTTACAGTGGTGGAGGACGGCAAAATCCGCTTCGGACTCTCCGCCATCAAGGGGCTCGGCGCCAGTTCGGTGAGGCGCATCATCGAATCCCGCCAGGAAAAAGGAAGTCCCTTTATAAACCTGGAAGATTTTGCCAAGAACGTGCCTGCCAAGATTCTTAACAAGAAAACCATCGAAGCCCTGGCCTTCAGCGGAGCCATGGACGCCTTTGGCGAGCGCCGCCAGATCGGCCTGAATGTGGAAGCCATAGCGGACTTTGCCAAGTCCGCCGACAGCTCCGTGGTCGTTGGGCAGGCTGGCCTTTTCGATAATCTGGGCGCGGAGGAAGCTCCTTCCGACCACCTCGAACTCGAAGACATAGAGCCCGCCAATGACACCCAAAAACTGGCCTGGGAAAAGGAATACCTGGGGCTCTACGTGTCTTCACACCCGCTCGTCGGCCTTTCCAAATTCTTCCAACGCAAGGTTATCCCCTTCGAAAAACTGCATGAAAAAACCCCGGGAAACTCCATCAAGGTGGGCGGTATGGTGATTGGTTTCCGCAAAATAACCACCAAAAAAGGAGACATGATGGCCATCATTCAGCTGGAAGACACGACCGGAAAGGGGGAAATTGTAGCCTTCCCTAAGATCTATCCAAAACTCTCTTCAGAACTTCTGGAAGGGCGCATTTTGCTGGTTGATGGCAAGCTGGAAAAGCGCATGGGCGAAATGCAGGTCGTGGTCAGTAGCGTCGAAGGCATGACACTCGAAGAACTGCAGGATCGGGCTAAAAAGGAAGACCTTTGGACGGAGGATGAAAAATTTGTCCGCCCCTCCCGCCAGGAAATTGAGGAAGAAGAAATCGCGGAAGCCGCAGAAATCATGGAGGCCACCCAGGATGCCACAGAGTTGGATAACGATTCCCTTTTTAACAACGAAAAGGCCCACCAGATTCTCATCAACCGAGAGGTGGATAAAGATTTCTTTGGGAAACTGAAAGTACTCCTCGAAAAACATCCCGGCTCCGACGATTTGGAACTTGTCATTGGTGGCCGCGTCCTACCTCTACCCATGAAGGTTAGCTGGAAAGACAGCCTACAGGAAGAGGTCAACGCCCTACTAGACAAATAAGACACCCAAACGGCATTTTTGAGCGAGGACGACGGCGAGCCGGGATCACTTTTTAGGCACCCTCATTGTCTTTACCAGATAGAACCCTAGTTCTTTACCAAGTTTTTACCTCTACTGGTTAGTCGAACCAGGGTGCATCAATTCCACCCCTGGCCTCATAGTGACTCGCCTCAAAAGTCTCAAGTTTGTCAATTATTCCGCAGTGTTGTACAATGAGACTTACCAAAGAATATAGTCAGATGGCCCAAGTCATATCCCCAGAGATAGATAAAACTGCCCCCGAAATGCTGGAGGGCAGAAGGCTCGAGCGTCTTGGTGACATGAAGATCGCTGCAGATCAGGCTAATCAAAATAAAGCATATCTTGCCCTTGAGTGGCATGGCCCATTTGATGCACTAAGGCTAGCTTCAAGCATCGAATATAGAGCCCAGATCAGAAGTATGCTGCAGGGCTTAGCAAGAAGAAATGAATGGAAGCCAGAAAAAGAAGTCACCGACGCCGAATGCTACGCTGAACAGCTCCTTGCGGGTATTCAGCACTACGAAGAAATTCTGGAGGAGATCAGAGAGGCAGAAAGAGGGGGTCAGCGATGAAACTTCTCATGAATCTCCCTCAGTTTCTTGTTCGTCAAATGTGTGTAAATTTGAGTCGTTGTGATGCTCGCATGTCCCAGCATGTCCTGCACACTGCGAATGTCGGCTCCGTTTATCAGAAGCTCGGTAGCAAAAGAGTGCCGTAGCACATGAGGCGTCACCTTTTTTACGATACCCGCCTCAAAGGCCGTTCTGCGCACCATCTCCTGAATGGTGTAGTCAGTTAGCCGGCGGTGCTCCCCCCGCATTTCAACAGCACCATCCTTCTTTTTGCGTGCTCGGCGGTGGTTTAAAAAGAGTGGCTCATACCCGTCGTCCCGCGCGCTCAAATACTCTTCCAGCCACTCCTTCGCGCGCGGCGAAAGAAAAACAATTCTCATTTTTCGGCCCTTCCCCCGCACCTGAAATTCCCCCCTTTCTAAATTTACCTGCTCCCTGTTCAGGCTGGTCAGCTCACTGATACGAAGGCCCGTGCTATACAAAAATTCCATAATGGCGCGGTTGCGCAGGCCAATAATGGTGCTAATGTCCACTGCCTCAAAAAGCCGCTCCAGCTCCTCGCGGGTCAGATATTCCACCGTCCGGTCCGGAATCTTACTCAGCTCGATCTTCTCCGGCTCCAGAGTTTTCCAGTCCTGCTTGGCGCAGTATTTCAAAAAAGCCCTCAGCGCTATGATGTGATAGTTCTGAGTCTTAATCGTCAGCGGCTCATTTGGCCTGAACTCATAGCGGTTGAGAAAAAGCCTGTATCGCTTTACTAAATTCAGATCAATCTTGGCAAGATCGATATCTTTCGTAAATTCCAGAAACCTGTTCAGATAATGCTGATAGTTCACCAGGGTCTTTTTACTTTGATTTTTCTCGATCTCGCAGTGCTCCAGAAAGCTGCGAATGGCCTCTGATAGTTTCATAATTAAGCTAACCGCTAGCCGCTTTCCGCTAGCCGCTATGATAATTGTACGGGATTCTCCCCCATTACTCAAATTCCTCAAGCTAGCTCACCAAATACACAATGTAGGACCCGCCCGTCTTTTCTTTCCGAAAGTGCAGAACCTGCCCACTCTTCTTGTAGCCCGCCAGCTCGCGTGCCACAAGCTCAAGCAAAACGGGCCTGGCATCACGTGAATGTAGTCCCTTTCCGGTAATCACCCTCAGTGTCCGGACCCTCTGATGGACGGCATTTTCAATGAAGCGCCTGAGCGAGAACGTGGCTTCTTCCTGGGTTTGCTCATGTAAATCAAGCTCCCTTTGAGGCCCGGGATAATCTGCCGTCAGCTCAGTCGATGAAGCCGGCACCCCCTCTTCAAGGGTGGCTTTTTCATCCATCAGCTTCCGCATTTCAGGATCCTCCAGACTGTTCGCCAATAATTTTTCAAAATCTTCCGCCATTTATACAAATTTCTCGAGAAGGTAATTGTAGCACAGTTTTATCGCCTTCCCGCGATGTGAAATCTCATTTTTCTCATTCTTGCTCATGGCCGAGTAAACCTTGTCTTTCCCCTCCGGCAGGAACACCGACGAGAGGGGAATGCCGCGTTCAATTTCTGCCTTCGGACTGTCCAAAACCTGTCCAACACACTCCCCGCGGAAAGTCAGAGTTTCTGCATGCATATGCGCAAAAGCGACCACTGTCACAAACTCCGCCCCCCGGTTTTCTTCTGTCGACATTCTGTCCAAAAAGTGCGCCAGCCACTCCTCATCACTCGCGCTTGCCCCCGCTCCCCAGCGCCTCGTTTTCACCCCCAGCTCCCCATCCAGCGCGTCCACATGAATCCCTGAATCATCGGCAATCGTTGGCAGACCCGTCAGCCGGCTAAAAAACTCCGCCTTCAAAATCGCGTTCGCTTCAAAAGTCTCGCCATGTTCCTCCACATCATCCTCAATCTTCTCATCATTCAGGCTCACAAATTTAAACGGCAATTCATCAAGTACCTCCATCAGCTCTTTGTACTTCCCAAAGTTGTGTGTCGCGATCAATATTTTTTGCATGACCTGATTTTATCACAAAAAAGTGGCACGTTAGGTAGGTCTCTCCAGGGGGCACGTATTAAATACGTATGGATTAGGTATGGATTAGGTGCATCGCTTTTTTAGCGACCCTGGAGATTAAAGTTCAAAAATGATTGATTTTATTTGTACAAAATGTTAAAATTGTACAGAATCGACCAAAATGAGCAGTGATTTCTTTTCCACATCAGAGGCCCGCAAACATCTGAGCGAACTGGTAAATCAGGTAAAATATCAAGGGAAGACTTTTAGCATAGGCAGACATGGGCAGGCAGAAGCGATTTTGATGCCTGTTACAGAGGGCGCGACTGAGCCGGGTGGTATCAAGGTAGACTCAGGTTTTATCGCGAAGCAACATGTAAAGGCTCTCCAGACGCTTGCAGAAAAATTTGACCTCAGCCTCATTATCCTTTTTGGCTCTCAGGCAAATGGCAAAACCAAGCCGGATAGTGACATCGATCTTGCAGTAAAGGGCACCACTATTCTCAGCCGGGAAGCGGAGGAGGAATTGTTCAAAGAGCTGGTACTTCTTTTTCATCGGGATGACATCGATCTGGTGAATCTCGATTTCAGCCACGACGTCATCCTCCGGAATAGCATTTTTTCCCAGGGCAAAGTGCTCTTCGAAAGCCGGGCAGGCCTGTGCAAAAAATATTGTTCCCAGGCCTTCTTTGAATATCAGGATTTCAAAAGACATCTGGAGCGTTACGACGCCCTGCTCAGCAAAAAACTAGATCGCCTAATCAAGTCCGTCCAATGAATGAAACATATCGAAAACAACTCGACTACATCCTGAGCGCCCTGACTGATATGCAGAAGGCTCTGGAAAGAAACAGGGAAGGGGGCGATGATGCCATTTTCTTCTACTACGCGGCCCAAAAAAAGGCGGAGGAGGTCATCGAAACAGCCATCGCCCTCAATCAGAACATTCTATACGACGATTTCAATCACATGACCAAAAGCTACTACGACAGCTTCATAGACCTAGACCGCCTGAAAGTCATGTCGGAAGAAGAGCTCAAAAAACTGGCCGGCACCGCGGGCTTCCGCAACCGCCTTGCCCACGAATACGTTGAGCTAGACCCTCAAATCACCGTAAAAAGCATGGAACTCCTCCTCAAACTCTACCCACCCTACATCAAGGCAATGATGAAGTATTTGGCAAAATAAGACATAATCCACCAAATCACGCAGGTCGTCCAAAATAAATAAGCTGCCCCTAGGCATACCCCTCAAATGGGCACGTATTAAATGCGTATGGATTAGGTATGGATTAGGTGCATCGCTTTTTGCACTACCCCTGCCCCAGCAATTTTTTCAACTTCACCGGCTTCAACTTCACAATTTCATGCTTCCCCAGGCCGCGGGACAGAATAAAACTCACCTCCTGCCCTTCCATTTTCTTATCGCGGTACACCATATCAATCATGTCCTCCAGCTTGATGTTTTTTGGAACTTCAGTCGGAAGTTCATATTTTGCCAGCATGGCCGCGATCCGCTTCTCTTCAACAGCGCTCAGCTTCTTCAGTTTTCGCGCGATCTTATTGGCGAGCGTCATGCCAATGCTAATAGCCTCCCCATGGCTCAGCTTATATTTGCTCAAATGCTCCACGGCGTGCCCCAGGGTGTGCCCAAAATTCAGCACCTTTCTTAGGCCGCCTTCCTTCAAATCTTTATTACAAACAGTCGCCTTACAGCGCAGGCCTTTTTCCAGAATCTTAATGAAATCGATCTTATCCTTCATTAACACCTTCTCCAGACTCGCGTCCAGCACCGCCGCATATTTAATCACTTCTGCCACGCCGGTCTTCATCTGACGTTCTGACAGTGTCTTCAAAAAGTCCAGATCAATCAAAATAATCTCCGCGGGATAAAAGGTTCCAATGATGTTCTTGGCCCCCAGATTCACCCCCGTCTTCCCGCCCACCGAGGCGTCGATCATCCCCAGCAGGGTAGTGGGCATCGCGATGTAACCGACGCCGCGCATATAAATAGAGGCCACAAAGCCAGCCAGATCTGTCACCATTCCACCGCCTAGCCCGATCACGACGCTGTTTCTGCCGAAACCATCTTCCAGCAGATCTTCGCATAGCGCCTCGGCCACCTGCATCGTTTTAGATTCTTCGCCCGCCTGCACCACAATGATCATGGCTTCCGGCAGGCACTCCTTAATTTTGTCATGAAAAAGCGGTGCTACGTTACTATCCGTAATCACGGCCACCCTTGCTCCCGCGTGCTCTTTTTTCAGGTACTCCGCGAGTTTGCAAAAGGCATCCTCCTCCATACAAATTCTGGAAGGGCCCTGAGGCGACCGAATGATGAAGCATTGATTCAGGGTCATGTCAGGTAGGGTTTGGCTTTTTCGATGAGTGCCCCCAACGTGTCAAAAGTCAGCGACTGCTTCCCGTCGCAAAGGGCCTCGTCGGGTTTATGATGTGTTTCAATAATCAGCCCATTCGCCCCTGCCCCCAAGCTCGCCAGAGCCAGTGGTGGCACAATATCGTAGCGCCCGGCCGCGTGGCTCGGATCCGCGATGATCGGCAAGTGCGAAATTTCCTTAATCAGCGCCAGCGAATTGAGGTCCAGAATGTTTCGGGTACTCTTTTCAAAGGTTCGAATTCCGCGCTCACAGAGCACCACCTGATCATTGCCTCCGGCTAGCAGGTACTCCGCGGCCAGCAAGAATTCATCCACCGTGGCGCTCATCCCGCGCTTCAACAGAACCGGCTTTCTCACCTTAGAAACCGCCTTCAAAAGATCAAAATTCTGCATGTTCCTCGCTCCGATCTGGATCATATCTGCGTATTCCATCACATCATCCAAATATTCAGTGCTCATAAGCTCTGTCACGGCAGGCAGTCCAACTTCATCCGCCGCTTTTCTCAGCATCTTGAGCCCCTCCACTCCATGTCCCTGAAAGGCATAGGGGGAAGTTCTTGGCTTAAAAGCCCCACCCCTGAGCATCTTCGCGCCCAGCTTCTTCACACCATGAGCAATCGTTGTCACCTGCTCCTGAGTTTCTACCGTGCAGGGTCCCGCGATCATCACAGCCGGATTCTTTCCGCCAAATTTCACGCCTTTAACGTCCACCACCGAGTCCTCCAGCTTGTACTCCCGACTCACCTTCTTGTAGGGTTTGCTCACCACCAGAATCTCTTTCACACCGGGCAGGCGAATGATGTTTCCCTCATCCAACTTCGTTTTATCACCGAGCACACCAATGGCGATTCGTTGTTCTCCGTGCATGACCTCTGTTTTTAAATCATGTTCTTCCACGATTTTGACGATGTGATCCACCATCTCTTTGGTCGCGGTGTTTTGCATTACGATAATCATGATGCTTTGATTATAATATAAAAACCCCCCGCGACGGGCGGGGGATTGTGTTTATCAATTATTGATATGCAACAAACTCCCGCCTAGCGGCTGAAGTAAAATCCAAAGAAGTAAAAGTTTTTAAGTTGCATAGCACGCGCATCATATACGAGCCTACCCTACTGAGTCAAGCTGGACTTCGTGGCTCATATTGGTTAAACTTGCTCTCCCCCTAATTTTTTGCAATATGAATCCCAAAGCAAATTACGAAGAACCTATCATTTCTTTTGCGGAAACAGCATTTGAATCCTCCAGGACATTCCTAGCCGCCTTGGACGGCACGGGCTGGAAATCAACGGCAGTAAAAGTGCCTGTACCCTCCGCGGAAATCCTGGAACTGGGAGAAGAAATGCGGGAAGCTTTCATCAGAGAGCAAAGAGCGATTGGTTTGCATAATTTGCTGGTATATACGGATACGCACGAAAGAAGAATGAAGGCGATCGATGTGCTATGCACAGACGGAAATGTTGTTTCTATGCTTGTTCGAGTAGTTGCCATTGGGAGCTCCATAGAGCCAGAAGATGAAATATCTTACCCGCACTCTACTGTCGTACGCCCTCAGGATCTTTGGGAAAGACAGGTCAATAGCAGGCCAGGGCAGGAAGAAGAGGATGTGGGAGATAGAATTACTCAGAAAACGCTTGTCAGAAAAAAGAAGATATAAAAGAAGTAATCTTCTAACGGATTTCTGCTCCATTCTTCTTCAACCGGGCCAGCACCTGACTATGTACTGCCTCCACTTCCTTGTCTGTCAGGGTCCGATCCGCAGCCTGGTAGGTAATCGAATAAGTGAGTCCGCGCTTATCGGTCTCAATTTTGTCACCCGTATACTCATCGATTAGTTTCACGTTAGCAATCAGGTCCTTATCAGTCTTGGCGATGGTGCTTTGGTAGTCGCCCGCCATGTCTTTCCTTGGAATCAGTATGCTGATGTCCAGCATGACCGATGGGTACTTTGGAATTTCCCGGTACTTCAGTCTGTGGTCGATGTTCATATCCAGAATCATCTGCAGATCAACTTCCGCCATTACCACCCGCTTCTTAATGTCAAAGTTCTTCAGAATTCCCGGGTGTACTTCGTAAAGATGTCCCACGGTTTTTCCGCGAACCACCAAGTCCGCAGACCTTCCCGGATGCCTCAGGGCCACCTTCTCCTTAGAAGGCTGAGCTGAGAAGTCCATGGCCTCTACGGCACCCTGCACGACCCGAAAATCTTCCCCCACCGAAGCCAAAACAAGATTATGATGCTCCGTATGCGCGGAATCAGACTGCCGTCTGTAAACCCGACTCAGCTCAAAGAGTCGGAAGCTGTCACTGAACCTCAAATTATCCGCGATTGTTTCCAACATCCAGGGCACCAAACTCGTCCGCATCAGCGAAAGATCGCTAGAAATAGGATTCGCCAGCTCGATCATTTCATCGTTCACCTCCATGCCGACCTTCCCCAAAAGTTCAGGCCCCAAAAAGGCAAAGGTATAAATTTCGCTGAAACCGGAGGCCACCAGATTCTGTTTAATTTCACGAAACAACCTATGCGATACCGGTATGCTGACCGGCGTTATCTCCTTCACCGGCGTCTTATAAGGAATGTTATTAAAGCCATAGATGCGGGCTACCTCCTCGACCAAATCCGCCTCCAGGTGCACGTCGTTCATGCGGTGGCTGGGCACGCTGACTTTGTAAATTTCCTTCGCCTTCGTGAATTCAAAATCCAGATCCCCCAGAATTTTTTCAATTTCCTTTTCGCTGATATCAGCACCAATGAGCAGTTTCACCCGCTCCGTTCGTAGATCAATTTCCCGCTTTTCTTCTTTTATGTTCCACAGGTCCATCACCTCGCTGGCCACCTTGGCTTCGGGGCAAAGTTCCTGAATCAGCTCCAGAGCACGCGCCAGACCATCACCCGCCAGTGCCGGATCCACTCCCTTTTCATAAATGATGGCCGCGTCACTGACGTACCCCAAACTCCTCATCCCTCGCCTCACAAGCGTGGGGTTATAAACAGGCGCGATCAGCCAGACCCGATTCGTGCTCGCCTCAATGCCACTGGTCAGCCCTCCCATAATTCCACAGAGATCAATCAGCGAATTTCCGTCATCCAGCACAATTGCGTCCTCAGGAAGCTCATGCTCCTTTTCGTCCAGAGTCACCATTTTCTCGCCCTTTTTGCTCTTACGCATGGTCCACTCCTTGCCCTTTACCCGATCCAGGTCAAAAGCGTGCAGAGGCATTCCGAGCTCAAGCATCACGTAATTGGTAATGTCCACGACATTCGAAATCGGATTCACGCCGCAGGCCACCAGCCTTTTTTTCAGCCACTCGGGACTCTCTTTCACTTCCACATCTGTCAGATAAGCCCCCATGTAATGGCTGCAGACATCCTTGTCCTTAATGCTCAATTTAATGGGCGCAGGTGAGCTGCCGCTTGGTAGCTTGTACTCCTTCCTCTTCTTCCACTTGCCCAGCCCGGTCGCCACAAATTCCCGCGCGAAACCCCGATGCGAAAAAAGATCTGAACGATTAGTAATGGCATGATTGTCCACGTCGATCACCGTGTCATCCAGCCCCAGGGCGCTGGCCAGCGGCTGACCCACCTTCACATCCAATCCGGAGAGATCCACAATTTCTTTTTCGGACCCTTTGGGAAACATGTCCTCCAGGCCAATTTCATCTGCCCCGCAGATCATCCCAAAGCTCTCCTCTCCGCGAATCTTGGCCTTCTCCATCTTCACCACTTCGCTTCCATGCCAACGAACCACGGCACCCAGTTTGGCAAAAGCGCAGAGCATCCCCTCCTTCACATTTGACCCTCCACAAACCACCTGCACGGTTTCGGCTCCATCATTCACCTGGCAAAGCTGCAAGCTGTCCGCATTTGGATGCTTCTTTACTTCCAACACCTTCCCGACCACCACCAAATTCAAATCCTCCCCCTGACTTTCCATGGTTTCAATCTCCGCGGAACGCTCCGTGATGACATCTTTGATGGTCTCCTGATTTTTTTCTGTGATCTCAATAAAGTCACTGAGCCAATCCAGACTGATCTTCATGAAAAAAGCCTTATCAAATAACGGTCTAACCTTATAACAGATTCAGCCGACACGCAATTGGCAATTACTTCTTCTTGCCCTTTGATTTTGGCTTCTGGCCTGCCGCCTTACTCTGAATAAAGGCGATGGGATTCTTGAAGAAGGCAGAACCACTTTTTTTAAGCTTTTTGAAAACCTCCGACTTTCCTCCTTCCTGTCCCTGCGCGAACTGAATGATGTCGTTGGTCATGGCGACCAGCTCCTCCCCTACCACCTCCGGCGCGTCAGAGATCTCTTTATACTTTTTTCGATTCTTCGGAAGGGCGAGCCACTTCTCTTGCCAGGCATCCACCTTGGCAGGTTCAAAATGTTCTTTGAGGCCATCAAAAACTTCATCTGCCTTTTTAGTAAACTGATCAGCAGCCTTTAGAGCCTTATCCTGAGCGCTTTTATTGGATTCCTTTTTAACCGTTTTAGCCATGTCCCAAAAATTAGGTTCTGTTCATCTATTCATTATAACAAAATTATCCCAAAAAAGCAAATTTGCAGGCCAAAATACCGCCCTTAATTCCACATTATTTCCCCGTTTATTCCAGGTGGGTGTCCGCATTTCACCGCCACAGCAGTGGAGGATATAAGACTCCCTTAATGTGTGTTGTTAAGAAAAAAAGTGACTAATTAAGAAAGCGAGTATCTCAGCTAACTCGAGCATACTACTTTCTTTTTTTTGGTTCAACGTATTTCATATCCAGCTGCTCAAAAACTACTTCCTCCGTTTCACCGGCCACATATTCCCCGGCCTTAAACAGTCCATATTCATTTAACAGAAAGCCCCTTTCAATAGCGCGTTTCCTCATCATCACATTAAAATCCTTGCTGCCCGTAAAATACAAAAGAGCCGCCCCATAGCTTTCCTGAGGCAAAAAGCGAATATCCACTTGCAAATTATCCGGAAAAATCACAAAGGAAATCTTCGTCTCGCCGCTGCCGAGAATCGAAATCTCGCCAAACTCTTTTCGAATGGCCGCCTCGGTTTTTTCGTTATCCAGATCCCCCGTAACCAAAATATCCAGATCCCCGATCGTCTTTTCACCACGCCTGAAACTCCCGGCCGCCTCCGCCGATTTCACCTTCTTCATTTGCGCCAGAATGCCGATAATCCTCTTCGCGATGGGCTCCACCGCCCCCCTGTCATGCCTTTTTTTCTTTGCCTGACCGCGCTCAATCGCCCCCAGAATACTCTCCACCAGCTTTTCTCCAAAGCCCGGAAGCGCTTCAATTTTTCCCTCTTTCGCGGCCTTTACTAGATCTTTTTTCGACTTAATACCCAGATGGATGTATAGATCCCGCACCCTATTTGGCCCCAAATGAGGAACGTTTAAAAGATCCCGCACGGGTTTTGGCACCTGGGCCCTTAGCTGCTCCAAGAGCTTGATATTCCCCGTATCGATATACTGCATCATCTTCATGGCAATTGCCTCCCCGATTCCCGGAAGTTTTTTGAAGGCCGCCTCCGAAGCATCTTTTTTGTAAATCGGATGCATGTCCTCCTTCAACCTCCTCGCTGCCTCCCTATAGGCCCTGATCTTGAAGGGGTTTTCACTCAAGATCGCCATCAAGTCCGCGATTTCGTTGAACAACAGATAAAAATCCTCATTATAGCTCTTCATATCATAATTCTAACATGCACCTCCTAAGGTATACCATTTTTTGGGTCAAGCCGGACACCGGCAGATTGTCCGGAGATTGCCGGGTATCTGCCGGGTGAGAGTCCGGTCGGAAAAATCACTACTTTACACACCACAAGAACCCCAGCTCCGGCATCTTCGCATTCGGGTAATCGGCCACCCGGTACCCCCGTGCCTCCAGGAATTTTTTGAGCCTCCTGTGATCGCCTCCGGGAACCCAATCATGGTACTCCAAAAAGATGTGCGACACCTTGTCGAAGATGTCCATCGGCGCCCTCTCAATAATGGGGAATTCGGCTCCCTCTGCGTCAATCTTAAGTAGGTCAACCTGTCCAAGATCCTGTCTACTAAGAATTTTTTCGAGGCTCGTGCTGCCCACTTTTTGACGCTCACCCGTATCCTCAATTGCCCGGACGATGGAATGATTCAGATCCTCCTGACTGATCATCAGTTCCACTTCTCCCACTCGGTCCGAAACGGCCAGATTTTTGGCAGTCACGTTCTTCACCCGATTCTCTTTCAGATTCTTTTTAAGCAGTTCAAAATTCCCCGCGTGCGGCTCATAACTATAAATCGGCACAGTCGAATTCAGCAGGCTCGCGTACAAACTAAAGAAGCCCAGGTGCCCCCCAATATCGATCACGGCATGCCTGGCCCCGCGAATCACATCATCGCAGTACCTGTACTGGTGATCCAAAAAGAGCTCATTGGCGATGGCATGGTCCCCCTCATTCCGCATATTCAGGGTCACTGTTTTGCCAAAGATTTTGAGCTCTTTCCGGATCAATTTTTTAATTTAAAGACTGAGTTCCAGGAACTTAAGCGGCAGAACCTCCGCAATGGAGCTTGCCTTGATACTACCCGGTGCCACAGAATACAGGAATTCCCCGATGCGCACTACCCTCTGAATATTCTTGTAGTAATCGTAAGGCCACCTGTCGCCCATCTTCAGAATATCTTCATCCGTATAGTGAGTGATGCGCCCCCTTTCACTAAAGCCGTTCACCAAGTCTATGTCGTAGACCAGCGCTCCCACAAAAGTCGTTTCGGAATATCCCAGTGCTTCATTGTGCTTCATGATATGAATAGGGAAAGCCATCATGTCGCGCTCCTTATCAAAGAGAAGCGCCTTGTGGTTGTGTAGTAGCTCCGAATCGGTCCCCCGATCTCCGATAATCTCCACAAACTGTTGCACCGGATTATTCACATCCGTCACATCAAACATGGCGATCTTTATGCCCTGGTACCAGGCGAAATCCCCCTTGTCCGCCTCTATTGTATCCTTCCCAAAGCCGATGATATGGTTCTCATCATAGGGGTGCAGATAGTCGCTGTAACCCGGAATTTTCAGCTTTCCGAGTACCATGGGTTTGGTCGGGTCCGCCAGGCTGATCACAAAGAGCGGATCAACTTTCTTAAAGGTCACCATGTAAAGACGGTCACCCATAAAGCGGGTCGAATAAATCCGCTCGCCCGGCGCGATGCCCTCCAGACTGCCCACTGTTTTCATCTGTTCATCCAGAACGTAGACGTTGTTGGTGGATGGATTTTCCGTGTTCCATAAATTCCCAATCGTGGTCGCGATTCTGAAATTCCGGATATGGGCATCCATGGAAAACTGATTCAAGATTCTTCCCGGTACCTCTCCCCGTGCGATGAAATCCATGGCTCCATCCTGAAGGGCAAACTTGTACACGTTGGTTCGCGTACGGTCCCTGTTCCAATCCCAATCCGTGTAGCGGTCATAGTTAACGCGGGAATTAGCCACATAAAGGTGGGTACGACTGGAGTAAACGTTTTCACTGGAACCCAGGAAAACCTCCCTTTCAATCGCCCCATTCGGGTCATCAAGCGGCATGGAGCTGAGCATCAGATACTGTGGCTGACTGTAACCCGGAAAATATCGGATATCACCGCAAGGCACCATGGGCTCAGTAGTCCCCTGGCCATCCCGCATCTGAGGAAGCAGCGCCTCACCTTCTGTAATCGTATCCATGGCCCAAACCTGTGGGCGCGCGTTCATCACCAGGTACAGTTGGTTATTGATGCGCCTTGAGTCACTGTAATCACCGTCATAACTCACCTCCCGCTCTAGTACTGGGTTGGAACGATCACTAATGTCGTAAACATATACCTTTGTCTGAGAGCCTCTGTAGTAAGGCGGATAAATCATAGCATCCACCATCATTGGCTCAATCCCTCCGCCATAGTAATAGTAGGCGCTGGCAATCACCACGAGCGTATCCCCATCCACATAGAGTTCCCGGGGAACCACCTCGTCAGTCGCATAATCCAGTACGGTCTTTTCATTCATGATCGAAGGCGGGTAAGCCTCTACGATATGCACTGCCCGATCCCGAATGCTGTAGATGTACTTTCCATCATTCTTCACGATGTCCGCCTCATCCACTCCCTCCACTTGAACGTTGGTTTGAGAGAAATCCGCAGCTCCTCCCCCACCTCTCCCCACGGCAGTAGGTGCCGATGCAGACACTGACTCCTGTACCATCACTTGGTCTACCGCGTAGTATGGATATTGATAGGACTGATATTCCTGGAATTTTTCCAAAAGCGCCGGACAGGATTGAACCGCCGGGAAAGGATCTGAAAGCTCCTCATAGGTTGCCGAAATTTTGTCCTGTCGCCCCTCTTTCAGACGCCATACTGTTTCTGACATTTCAGCGCGGGTAATCTGCTTATCAAAAAAGTGCACACTGGAAGGGATGGCCTTTTTGTTTTCCAATCCTTTCACATAGGCAGCAAACCACTCACCATCGGTGCCCGCGGCACTTCCTGCTACATCCTGCGCTTCCGCAATGATCTTGCTGGCTTCCGCGAAGTTGATGAAGTTGCCGGGTTTGAACGTGCCATCCGGATAGCCATCAATCACCCCTTTCTGCTTGGCTACACAAACGTATTTCGCGAACCAGGCGTCCATGGGCACATCGGGGAAGTAGGCATAGCTAAAGTTCGGCGGCAGTCCCCCAATACAGCTCTCAATCTCCTCTTCTGAGTAGCTCGTCTCCACTAAAATCTTGGTGAATTCAGCCCGATTGATGCGGTTTTCCGGTTTAAAAGTACCGTCCGCGTAACCTTCCACCACCTGATCCGTTTCCAAATCATAGATGGCTTCATTGTGGGCGTGCTGATCGTAGACGTCCGTAAAGGCCAGGGCCTCTCCCGACACGAAAAAGAGGGTCAGCAAAGGGAGGCCAAGTAATAATCCTACTTTCTTCATAATATTGATATTAGGTAATAAGAATATAGCATGTTTTGCATAAGCTTTATACGAAGGTTACTGACAAAAGTAACAAGACCCCCGCGGGACAGAGCTTTCACCTCTATCACAAAACTGACCCCAAGCAGGGTAAGTTTTTCTCCAAAAGTTACCCTAAATGGGGTCATTTTTTAGACACTCCAAAAAAATAAATCCCCCAGCCGTTCCCAGAGTCCACAGCCCTCTTGGGCACACCCACAGCCCCGGAAGTGTTTGACACACCTGCTTTTGCGGGGGTAACATAATCTCCTTTCCTAATAACCGGATATGACACTTCAAATCATCAACCGTAGGCTCGATTTACATGAATTCCAGGAGTATTGCGCGAATTACGATTTCGGCTCCACTTTGCCGGATAAGATAGTCCTCCATCACACCTGGCGCCCCACCAAAGACCGCTGGGGAGGCGAGCACTCAATCCGGGGTTTGAAGAAATACTATGAAGGCAAAGGGTGGCCGGCCGGCCCTCATCTTTTTGTAGCCGATGACGGCATCTGGCTTTTTTCACCGATGAACAAGGACGGCGTTCATGCCGGCAAACTCAACTACCATTCCATCGGCATCGAAGTGGTGGGTGATTACGACAAAGAAGTCTGGTCAGGGCAAACCAAACATAACGCGCTTGGTGCAATCAAAATCCTGATGGATCGCCTGAAAATTTCCAAGTCTCAGATATTCTTTCATAGCGAGTCATCTTCCAAAACCTGCCCCGGCAGTGCTATCACCAAGAGCTGGCTCTTTACGGAGCTCGATGCCTACAAGCAAAAGCCCCGCCTGCCAAAGCCCAGCCCTGCCATGGAGGCCATCCAGAAGATCTCCGCGCCACTTCCAAAAGTGCCCGCAGGACTTACTGCTCTGGACGAAGAAGTCATGATTCCAATCTGGTCCGCGGAAGCCGTCGCCTGGGTACACAAAAACCGGCTTTTTGAAATCCACTCCCGCCAGGATGTGCTCGATGCGGTTAAATTTCACCGGCTTTATCAGATACTCAAAAATGATCAGCGATGAGAATTGAGGAAAAAATCATCGTAATCGTGGGCATCACTGAGGCCCTAAAGCAATACGGCATTCCTTCTTCCTTTGCTCCCTCCGTAGCCATCTTGACGGGTGCCGCCGTGGGCTACGCTGAATATCCGGATGCTCAGGGAATTTTGGAAGGCGCCATTCTGGGGGCCGTTGTGGCAGGTTTTTATGCGCTGGCAAAGCGCCTTGGTCGCGCCGCCCTTTCCCCTTTCCGCCGCCCCCCCGACTTCCGCGCCCAGGAGCATGACGATGACCGCGGCCTTTAGTTATGCTATAATCACGCCGCTCTTTAACAACAGTCCGGGGACCCCGCAAAATTCAATCGCAGGATCCCGCTTAGCGGGAGACGAGAAGGATTTTGTGGGGAGAGGAGGAGCTTGCGGATGCCGAAGCAAACAGTGGAAAAGTTTGCGCAGGCAGAAGCAAAAGGACGACGAGGGGATGTATTTGGCTTTGACATCGATGGTTTAAGTCGAAAAATTGCAATTCGAGCATCGCGCTGTCTGCTCGTGATTAGTCCAGCGCATCATAAGTGCAACAACTTATAAATCTCTAGGTGCACGCTTTGCAGCTGCTAAGAAGGCTTTAACTCCTTCTTTTGCGCCTGTTTACGCGTAAACCTTGAACGGTCGCCAATTCGCGACCTCGTCCCATATTCCGACACCTGCTGAGTTTATGGGGCGTTATTTAGCAGGTTAAGTGTGCCGCACGCCTTCGTAGGGCGGCATGACGAAAAAAGAACCCGGATACGCTAAGCTGCTTCGGCCTCGCTCTGATAGCTTAGCCGACAACCAAAAGCGGGGCTATAATTGTAGACGTTTTAGACTTCATCTTTGGACCCCGGTTCGACTCCGGGCATCTCCACCAAATCACTCAAATCCGGCATCAAAATATTGACCTCCGTGTAGGAACCGTCACCGGTCTGACTTTTTATAAACAGATGACCTCCATGGTGCACTATAGTAGCTCTAACGCTCGCAAGCCCTATTCCCCTACCAGTGGTCTTATGTCGGCTAACACCGGGCTGTAAAACTTTGCTGAGTCTTTCGCGTTTAATCCCCGGGCCGTTGTCTTTAAAACGGATTAGCATGTAATTTCCAGGCTGCAGAAAGCTATTTTCCCCCATCTCAAGTTGCTCTGAACTAACCCTGATTTCAGTTGCACCGACCTCAAGGGCATTACGAATGATGTTATCAAACGCTATACTAAGCCGTATCGGGTCCGCCGTCAAAGACGCATCCGCGGGAATTTCATTTGTCAGAGTGCATAGTTTCTCTTCTGTTTTCAAAATAGATGAAGAGGCTGCGACAAGCTGGGATAAATTCGTTTTAACTGGACCGGAAACCTCTCGGGGTCCGTCTTCAGTTTCAGTGCGAGTGGATCCCGTGGGAAGTTCCATTAGTAAGCTATGCAATCGAGCGACACTTTCTTTTGCATCGGCAATCGCTTCAGGATTGTCGAAGTTAGCAGAATCCCTCAAAAAATTATCGATTACCGTAAGCATATTCCCTGCATCGTGGCGGATTTGTCCAATATCCTCTTGCGACCCACGTTTAATTATTTCTGCCAATAGTGGCCGAAAAAGCATCAAAAAGGCTTCCACTCTGGCATTTATATAATCAGTCGAGAGTTTTTGGCCATCACTGGCCCTACGCAGCAAGCTCGTTATTTCATTTGCAAACATTTTGCCCGCAGGAGTACTCGGAACCACATCAGAGGCCGGTACCGCCGAGGTTTCATCAGAGGCCGGTACCGCCGAGGTTTCATGTGGGGCTTCTTGCCCATCATAAGCATCTTCAATAGCCATGCAACTTTATTATTTGAGTCCCACAGTACCATTTTTTGTGGAAAAGTCCAGTAAAAAGACCGCTCCTGCTATGAACAGCAATTTTCCACCCACCTCAAGAAGTCCATATTTCCGTGTTCCAGATTACTGAAGACGATGCAGGGGCATTCATACGAATGCATAGATTTAACCACCTTAATCACCTTATCTTCATTTTTGGCCCTAGTTTTGAAGAAAATCAAAGTTTCTTTGGCCTGGTTGATTTCATTATCCCAAACAAAATAACTCTCCGCCCCATCCACAATATTCGCGCAGGCAATCAGCCCCTCTTCCATAAGCTCCAGCACAATTTCCTTGGCTTCCTGTTTAGTGGGGGTGGTGATGTAGCCAAAACTCAGCTTCATAAATCAATTAAATCACTAGCGAATACTGCATCTCTTCTGGCTCATACTCTTTTAGCAAAGCTTCCAGCACCTTGGCCAAAATGCCTACATCATAAAGGGCGCGATGCAGTGCACCGTTTTCTGTCTCCACACCATAATATTCAGCTAGTGCGCTCAGCTTGCCGGGAAGCTGCTGCTCCTTGGCATAAATCAGACTGCAGGCCACCTGATCATTCTGATAGGGCCTGAGTCCGCTTCTGACCAGATTCGAATTGAGCATCGGGAAATCAAACTTGATGTTATGCGCCACGAGCGGTCGGTCGCCGGCGAACTCCACAAAATCCTTCAGCACCTCCTCGGGTTGCCGGGCTGCCTCGATCTCGTCCATAGGTATTTTATGTACTTCCCAAGCCCCCTGCGTGATCTTGTTCGGATTCACCCAAATCAGCTCCTCAAAAGACTCCTGAGCGCCACTTTTATTCCAGCGTGTGGCCCCGATTTCAATGATATCATCATGAAAAGTATTCAAGCCGGTGGTCTCGGTATCAAACAAAATGAAATCCTCGCCTGAATGAAAGCGTCGGATGAAATCCTGAAAAGCAATAATATCCATAGGCCAAATTTAGGGGAGCTACTCTGAAAAATCAACCTTTTTCCGCCCTTCTTTCACTCGGCCCCGTAGTTTCTTGTTTTCCAGTCTCTTTTTTTTACTACCCTTAGGCACCCTGGTTTTTTTGCGGAGCTCCGGTACATAAAAATACTGCCTCAACTTTTCCGCCATCGTCTCAAAAGCAGCTCTCAGATTCTGTTCCTGACTTCGCTCATTCATAGACCTGGCGATCAGCTCCCGGGTCTTTTTATGAAAGAGAACATACTCCTCCGGCATGCGATAAATAAGACGCACCCCGTTCATATGCCGGTTTACATTCTGGCCCCCCGGCCCACCTGAAAAATGAGAGATTTCACAATCTGCCAAACGAATTTTAAGTTCCTTCTTACCGGCCACGCGTATTGTGACAACCTGCCCCTCCCGATCATACGAAAACCAGTCCTGTTCCATGTTTATCCTTTTACTTTTAGGCTTTTTGGAAGAGATAGCTTAACCACCCCTTCGGACATTTTTATTTTAACGCCATGCAACTCCAGTAAGTGCAGGCCCAGGTGATAACCAAGTAACTCCACCTGATTTCCATAGCTCTTTAAGATGTCGGCAAGATCCTGATTGGTTGGTTCAGGAAGCATCTCGCCTGTGTACTTAAAACTAAACTCACCTTCCTGCACTTCCAAGGAGACATCTTTGCCTAGCCGGATGATTCTTAGCAGCAGTTGTTCCAGTCCCGCCTGGAACATCCTCCGATCAACCTTTAAATGAAGGTCCTCCCCCTTGATTTCCAGTTTTACCTTTTTCGATTTTAGCTCGGGCGCGTGTATGTCTCTCAAAATTTCGCAGGTTTCTACAAGTGAAACCTCTTGAAAAAATAAAGACCGATCCTTGCCCAAAAAGAGCTCCTCATAACTGATTAGCAGACTGATCAGTCGGATGTGCTTCTTTAGATCCCACTTCGCTTTTTCAGTTAAATTCGCATCAGCAATCGAAAAATCCAGTACTGTCAGTTGATTCAATATAGCATGCCTCAGTGTTGACTTTGCGTCTTTCATTATACATTGTTTATTGTTAAATATCGTGAGGCAGTATATATTTAAAACACCTCCCAAAGTATAGTTTACTTAAGTTCAAAAGGAAAACGATATGCCGGAAGCCAAAAAGATCATCATGCTGGAAGATGAAGAAGTACTTGGAAACATGTACTGCAGAGCTCTGGAGGGAGCTGGTTTTAAGGTAAAGTTATGCCAGGAAGCGGAGGATTTGGTGAAGGAATACGAAGCCTTTGAACCCCACCTCGCCTTTCTTGATCACGCCCTGCATGGGGAAGAAAAAAGAGGGATGGAGCTCATTGAAACACTCCGTTCGTCCATCCCTAATCTGATCATTGTAATGCTTTCAAATTACAGCGAATTTCAGATGCGGGAAGATGCCATCGCGGCGGGGGCAAATGATTATTTGCTAAAGATCGATACACCTCCTCAGCAATTGGTCAGCTACGTTAAAAATCTACTTGGCTAGCCTCTTCAGTTGCACACACATCTCAGTACCCCCAAAAGCTGAATCCTCGACCCATATCTTGCCTTTATGAAGTTCGATGATCTTTTTACATAGATAGAGCCCGAGGCCAATGCCGGAACCGGCACTCTTAGTTCGAAATTTGTTGAAAATAGTCTTCTTCATATTGTCGGGAATACCCGCCCCACTATCGGCCACACACATGATGACCTTTTCTTTTTCGCCACCCAGGACTAACTCAACTTTTCCTCCCCTTGGGGTAAATTTGGAAGCATTCGTGAGCAAGTTATGAAGAACCTGCCTCATTTGAGGAGGGTCAATTTGAGCCAAAACCTTTCCTTTAGTGTTTATAAGTAGGCTGAAATCCAGCCCCTTTTCTTTCATGATTGGTGCGAAATCAGCATAGGCCTTCTCGATTAATGGAATCAGATCTGTTTTCTCGAGTTTAAGTTCCACCTTCTTTAAATCGAACTGCTGAACGGCAAAAAGCTTCTCTGTAAGAGCCTTTAAATCCACCAGGGATTCTTCCACAACCCTAGCCTCCTTCCTCAATTTTGGGGGGCAATTGCTGGAATGCATCGTTTCTTCCAGCTGGAACATGGCAATGCTTAAGGGCGTCCGAAACTCGTGCGCGGTTACCGCGATAAAGTCCGATTGTTGCCTCAATAACTCCTCGATCTGTTTAATTTTTGATTTAAGCTGGCTGGTCTTTTCTTTGATGATGTTCTTCATCAGGTCGTTTTCTTCTTCCAAATTCAGTTTCAGAAGAGCGTTCATCAAGGCGATTTCAAGGCCCCGCTTCATACTTTGAATTTCTATTATTTCTTCTTTGGCGAAAGATCCGTCATCTTCCTTCTTGCGCAGAGCCAGGAAGCCTATCAAATTACCTTCAGAAAAAAGCGGCAAAACAAAATCAGCGTGCAACTTCTTCATACCCTTCTTCAAAAGGTCCTTTGCGCCCTCATTCTTGACCGTAAAAGGAATTTCTTCCAGAAGGAGTGGTTCTTTTCTAAATTTCTGAAGTTCTTCAGCGAAAGTATCTCGAGGATAGGTCGGAGTAGGAAGCTTGTCATTCCCACTATGGACCACATATAACTTGGCATTGATGTAGTTGAGCTGGATTAAAAAAGCCTTTTCCAGATCACCCTGCAATTCCGCAAGTCCTTCACTAGAATAAAACTGAGTATTGAGCTCCTGGGTAATTCTTTGATATTCCTTTAAAGATTCGCTGACAAAGGCTGGAACAACTCTATTTAGTCGTTCCAAAATCGTCGCCGTGACAACAATGCCGACCCCTATAAGAATGCTTAAATTGGTCTGCGGGAAAAGCTTGATGCCAATCTCATAAAAGATATCGATAAAAACCAGAAAGAGGATATAAAAAATAAACTTCCGGGTTAAGTTGAGAGAGACATAAGACAGGTTGAAGAAACGATATCTTTGCAGGGCAATGTAAGCTGGGATAACAAAAGCGACAGTTAAGATTGGAACAATATTTTGAAGAAAAAGAATAAAGATATCAAAGGCCGGCAAGATGACATTTGTCAGAATGGCAAAAAACACAAATACGAAATAACCAGATGTCGCGAAAACAAGTTGTCGCCTTTGAACTCCACGCAGACCGAAATACTTCTTAGTTGCCAAGTACAGACTCAGTACAAAATTAAGTACCATGTTCAGCGTATAGAGCGGATAAACCGGTCCTAGGACGTCTGCTGTATACACTCCAGCCTCAATAACCAGGGACTCATGAATAAGAGGTGTTAAAGAGGCAACCAGAAGAAAAATGGTGAATGCGTAGTAGGCATATCGAAGATAGGCATGTATCGAAACGCTGACGCGTGGGAAGTAATAGAAAAAAACCGTCATCGCTGAAAGCATTGCTATCGACGATGCAAAGGCAAATCGAAAAGTAAGAAGTGTCGCTGTCCAATACGAAAGAGTTGAAAACCAAAAACCCCAGTAAAGGGTTTCCATCCATATCGTCGCACTCATTGCCCAAACAAGGAAGATCATATTATTTCTTTGTTTTGCGCTTGTGACAAATACGGAAAGCCCGAAGAGCAAAATGAAGGCAGCAGCTGAGTGATATATGAAGTTAAAAAGGGTCATCGGTTCTTAATTCTTCTCCCATTATCATCCTCTAATCTAGGAAAAAAGCAAATCTAGCCATGGCGAAGCTTAGCGACAGTTGCCTTGTGACGTTCGCTAAATGCTTCATCGGGAAGATTGAAGAGATCAATGGTTTCACCAACCTTGAAAGTAATAATTGTGTTATCGCCATCCAAGAAACCAGGTACATCATGACCACCTACTGTATGAAATAGGCCATGGGCCACCGATCCCTGCATGCATTCTCCAACAATACGCAGCTTTCTTTTTTCAGGGGGCAGTGCATTGAACATATTGCGCATCAGACCCAAGAAATTCTTGCTCCCTCGTGCTTTTTTGCTGATGGCAACGCAGTTCCAAAGCAGGATCTCAGTATCGGGCTCAAAGTGATAGTCTTCTACTCCTGCATTCAAAATTGATAGAAAGCGATTAAAGTCCCGATCATACTCAGGATCAGGATTAGTCATATAGTTATAAGGATTTCCCCATTCAAAATTGAATCCTTCTTTTAGCGTAGTGCCGTAGCAGAATCCAAAACCAGCTACATTATTTGTTTCAGCATCCCTAAGTAAGCTGGCATAACCATCAGGTGTGAGCTTTCTGATCATTTTTTCGCGAGTGGCTTTTGGATCATGAAAAATTTGCATTTGCTGATGACAATTAGTGCAATCTGGTAAAA